>Ga0209777_10002437_pt1 | contig 24465 bp, 16 predicted proteins | sample FrelakmetHBP12HB_FD_187147 | JGI IMG/M metagenome (GOLD analysis project Ga0209777, IMG submission 187147) | Freshwater lake sediment microbial communities from the University of Notre Dame, USA, for methane emissions studies -HBP12 HB (SPAdes)... | ecosystem: Environmental > Aquatic >... | reverse complement strand
GGTGGATCTGATCTGCGCAAAGGCCCGATTCAGCATCGCCTATCGTCTCTCCTGCCCCAGCATCGTGCCGTCGGCCCAACTGAAGCTGCAGGACGCCCGGCACCCGTTGTTGATGAGGTGGGCCGCGGACCACTACCATCGCCCGGCCAACGAACTGACCGACGAGGTCGTTCCCATGAGCCCGCGAGTGGGAGACGACTTTGACCTGTTGCTGATCACCGGTCCCAACACGGGCGGCAAGACCGTGCTGCTCAAGACCCTCGGCCTGTGCGTGCTCATGGCCCAGGCCGGTATGCACGTACCGGCCGGCGGCGACTCCCAGATCGGCGTGTACCGGCAGGTCTTTGCCGACATCGGCGACGAGCAGAGCATCCAGGAGAGCCTGAGTACCTTCTCGGCCCACATGCGCCAGATCGTCAGGATCATGGAGAGGACCGGGGACGCGACCCTGGTCCTGCTGGATGAACTCGGGTCCGGCACCGACCCTGCAGAGGGCGCAGCCCTGGCAGCGGCGATCCTGGACGGGCTCCTATCCAAGGCCGGACACGTGGTGGCCACGACCCACCTGGGAGAGTTGAAGGGCTTCGCCTTTGCCAGGTCCAGGGCGGAGAACGCCTCTCTGCAGTTCGACACTGCCACGCTGCAGCCCACGTACCGGCTGTTGATGGGCACGCCCGGCAGCAGCAACGCCCTGGCCATCGCCCAGAGGCTCGGCATGCCCAAGAAGGTCACGGCCCAGGCCAAGGACCTGCTCGGTCAGGACGCGGACCAGACCTCCCGCCTGATCAACGAGGTCCAGAAGATCCGGCAGGTTGCCGAGCAGCGACGCCAGGAGGCGGACCTGGCCCTCCAACAGGCCCGACAGATGAAGGACCAGATCGGCCAACAGGTCAGGGACCTGCAGGAACAGCAGCAGCGTCTCCGCCGCCAGGCAGACGACGCCATTGACCAATCCCTGCGCCCCGTCCGGGACCTGGTGGACCAGTTCCTGAAGAAGATGCAGAATGCCCCCAAACCGTGGTTCGAGCAGGCCCAATCCCTGGCCGAGCAGGTCAATCAACAGGCCGCCAGTACGCCCCTGGCCGTGCGGCACGCGGAGTTCATCAAGGCCCTGCGCAGGGGCGACAGCGTGTACGTGATCCCCTTCAAACGCCAGGCCATAGTGGACCGGGTCAGACACAACCGGAGGACCCTGGTCGTGCTCGCAGACGGCAGACAACTGGAGGTGGGCTTCGACCAGGTCTGCAGGCCAGACCTGGGAGCCGACCGCTGAAGTCCTTCCAGTGTTGCCATGACCACTGTTATCCTACCCTCCATTGCCAGAACGGGCTGGGGCGAGCTGGACAGGGATGAAATCGGCGAGCTTGAACTCCGTGTACCCCTCGGGGATGTCCGTGCTGAACAGTCCGGCATCAAGCTCGGTGTTGTAGGCCTCCAGGCTGGTGGTCCAGCAGGATGGAGTCTGCCACAGCCACCAACGGCTGGTAGTACCGCTTGCAGAGCCGGCCGAAGCTCTCGGCATCCGCCTGCAGAGCTCGCCGGACAAGAATAGGGTCCTCAGCGTCGATCATGCGTCCATTGTCAAATACCACAGAGCTGCTCTGTACTTCCACCCTAATGTCCTGGCTGACCTGAGAAATTCGGCGCAAAATGACAGGGTCGTTGGGGATATTTGTTCTATCCTCAACGACCCTGTCACCCCGACCGGAGGCCCGCTGAAGACGGGCCGTAGCGGAGGGGTCTGTTCAAACCCCTCCGCGAGGCGGTCGCATGTACAGAGGTGAGCGTCTGCCTATCGGCCCTTGATTCGAGCGATGAACTCCCTTGCATCCTTGATCGGGAATTTCTCCGGATCGCGGACCCCTTCGCCCACTGCCAGGCAGTTTTCAAACGCCTCAAGGGCCTTTTCCTTCTGCCCCTCCTCCAGATAGGCGATGCCCAGGTAGAGGTAGGTCGAGTCGATCCACCCCGTGAGGTGTGGATACTCGTTGATGGCCTTTTGATATGCCTCGATTGCCTTGTCGCGATGTCCAAGCCACGTGTGGCATAGGCCGATCATCATCAGGGCCTCTTCGGCCACATTCAGCTTGGGATACGTGTCGTAGACCCGCCGGTACACCTCGATGGCCTCGGTGTACTTCTTCTCGTTGTGGAACAACGGTTTTAGTGTACTCCTGTCAGCCTCCTTTTCCAACGAGGACAGGACCCCACTTGTCTGGCCGGACCAATCCGCTATACTGTGTCTGTGCCCGAACTGAAGGAATCATCCTGATGCACACGGAACGACTGAGGCAGTTGCTCGAACAGATCAAGGCAGGCCGGGTGGACATCGACCAGGCCATGGAGACCCTCCGCCACCTGCCCTTTGAGGACATCGGCTTTGCCAAGCTCGACCACCACCGGCTGCTTCGCCGCGGCTTCCCAGAGGTGATCTTCTGCCCGGGCAAGACCTCAGACCAGATCGTGCAGATCTTTGCGAGCCTGGCCCAGAAGGGCAACAACGTCCTGGCCACCCGGGCGGAGCTGGCCGTCTTCGAGGCCGTGGCCCACAGCGGCACGTGCCCCGGCGCCCAATACGACCCACTCGCCCGGGCGATCTATCTGGAACAGGCTCCTGTGGTGAGGTCGAAGTCGATCCTCCCGATCGTCACTGCAGGGACCTCCGACCTGCCGGTTGCCATGGAGGCCAAGGTCACCGCAGAACTCATGGGCCAGCGAACGGAGGTGATCTGTGACGTGGGCGTGGCCGGACTCCATCGGCTGATCGACCAGATTCCCAGATTGGAGCAGGCCCACTGCCTGATCGTGGTGGCCGGCATGGAAGGGGCCTTGGCCTCGGTGGTCGCAGGACTGGTCAGTTGCCCGATCATCGCGGTGCCAACCAGCGTGGGGTATGGGGCCAGCTTCCACGGGGTCTCGGCCCTGCTGACTATGCTCAATAGCTGCGCGTCAGGCGTCGCGGTCGTCAATATCGACAATGGCTTTTCCGCCGCCGTTACGGCAACGCTGATCCATCGCAAGATAGAAGGAAGAGAACAGTTCTAGGTTTCAGGTTTCAGGTTGCCGGTTATGGAGATCATCAGGACACTGCCGAAACTGCCGCCCCGACGGGCGGAGAGCCACAAAGGGGACTTCGGCAAGGTCTTGATCGTGGCCGGCAGCGTAGGCATGACCGGGGCTGCTGCCCTCGCCGGGCGATCCGCCCTGCGGGCAGGGGCCGGCCTGGTCCGCGTTGCCACCGCCAAGACCGCCCTGCCGATCGTGGCCGGGCTGGACCCGTGTTATACGACGATCCCGCTGGCCGACGACTCCGCAGGTCGGATCTCCACAGAGGCCGTCGGCACGATCCTGGACGCCGTGACGGAAAGCGACGTGGTGGTCTTTGGGCCCGGTATTGGGCAGAGTCACGCCCTCCGGTCCATCGCTGAGCGGCTCATCGGTCTGAGGGATGTCCGCCTGGTAATCGACGCGGACGGCCTCAACAACCTCAGCCGCCTAAAGAATTGGCAGCAGGGCTTACGGGGCAGCCTGGTCGTCACTCCCCATCCCGGAGAGATGAAACGGCTCTGGAGCAGTGTCACAAGGGCCGAGATGCCAACGGACCGACAGGCCTTGGCAGGGCAGTTCACACAACAGGTTCCTTGCACCCTGGTCCTCAAGGGTGCGGGCACGGTCGTCACAGACGGCCACGGGCTTTACGTCAACACTACCGGCAATCCTGGCATGGCCACAGCCGGGTCGGGCGACGTGCTCACGGGCGTGATCGCCGCCCTGATGGGCCAGGGCCTGGGAGACTTCGATGCTGCGGTCCTTGGCACATACCTCCACGGCCTGGCTGGCGACGTCGCCGCCGAGCGCATGGGTCAGGTGAGCCTGATCGCTACGGACATCATCGACAGCCTGGCCGTGGCGTTCAGAAGGCATACCTCCGGGTCCTGACATGAAGACCGACGTGTCCCCTTCAAGGGGAGACTATCTCGACGGATCCGCTTGTCCGTCCCGGTTGACAAAGAAGACGCTCCAGTTCCTTGCGAATGACCCGTGCCCACAGGGCGTGACCTGCCTTCTCGAGGTGTGCGTTATCGTGAAACAAGCCATGCTTTGCCGTTTCAGAGAGACCGTAGTCGGTCAGCCGATCGACAATGTAGACCGGTGCCAGGCCGTATCTCTCAAGCATCTGCTGTACGAGCGGGTCTTTGGGACGATTGCCCAGAACCTGATCCCGGGTGGGTGTAATGAATAGCAGATACTCAAATCCTCGCTCGCGTAGAAACGCCTGCATCTCCTTGAGTCTCCTTGCGGCCTTCTCCACAACATAGCTCGTTTCCTGTGCGCTGGCAAAGGCTGTCCAGCCTCGGTGTCTCTTCTCGTTCTGGCTGTAGCAGAAAGCCCACCACAATTCGACAAGGGCGGATCGCGGCGAGACATTCGAGAAGGGCGTCCCTTGACACCTCACCAGCCCCCTATAGAAATCCTGTTCCATCAAGGTTATGACGTAGATCTCCGCAGGCAGAAAGGGCCTCTCGACAACGAGGCCAAAGATATTCTCGACCCCCCATCCATTGACCCCTGCGTTTCCGCTTTCGTAATGGCTCAGTCCCTGGACTGCCAGGTACGAAAACAATTGCCTGTTGTCGATATACGACCCGCCATACGTCACGGAATCCCCCAGAAACAGAACCTTGCCCTTCGGATCGTTGTCGAAATCGTGTTCTGCCCTGAGTCCCAGGTTGTTGAAGGCAAGCTGTACTCCATACCTTCGACGCTGCTGCTGGTTGGGCAGGGGTCTGAATCCGTACACCGCACTTGAATCGTAGAGGACCGGATGCCCCAGCCCCAGGACACTACGCAGGAGAATCTCAGCACAACCAATGGACAGGCAGGTCACCGCGATTGCGATCGTAGCGCCAACGATCCTTCTATGCCTATCCAAGGCCTTTCGCACGCTCTTTTGCATAGAGAATTCTGTCTCCACCTGTCGGCGTCAGGAACCCGCTCTTCGCCCTGTCCCCAGCTATCCGTGAGGGGTTGCCCTACCCTTTCCCTCCTGCTTCTGTTCGAGTGTGGTCCTCCGTACAAAGAAGCCACATCGCTCGTAAAACGCAAGGGTCTGTTCGTTTCCCCCGGCCACGACCACGACCCGGGCATGATGTCGGTTCAGGTCCTCCTACAATGGCCCCACAAGGTCAAGGAAGTCAATCCCACCGTGAATGTATTCGATCTTGTCCATCTTAAGTGCCCGAAGTTGTGGTGGATGGTTTCGCCATGAACACAAGCTCAACCTGGCCACTTCGTGATTCCCTCTTGAACTCGTGGTACCCCAACTTGTGGTAGAGATGCAGATGTGATTTCGATCTCTTCCATTTCAGCCTCGAAGGAAGTCACTCGGCTAGGCTCCTGACCTGCCCAGGGGTCAGTTCCACCGCAGGCTGGAATCGCTCGCTGGACATGTAGGCCAGCAGGCTGCGGAGCATCTGGCAGGCCACCGGGTTCTGGTCCAGGTCAGTCTTGAAGTCGATGCTCGATACGAGCAGGCGGCCGCCGCCTACCTTGGCCTCGAACACCAAGGCCAGCCTGTGATTAGTGACCCAGTCGTCGATCACCTGCACAGTAGGCCGCAGTTCCTTGGGCAGGTCGTCGAGGATCATCGCCCCTGCGCGGGTGACGAGATACCACCACTGCCAGTTACTGTAGGAGTCGGTGGGGAACCCCGCCAGGGCCGGGTGCCTTGGGTCGCACAGAATACCCAGCGTCGTTGGCGCCTGGCGGCCCGTCCAGGCGGTGTTCCAGAAGATGCTGGAGAAGCCCAGGACCACCTTCTTGTCCGCGGCGTTTCGTACCCGCCCGGGCGGGATCATGAGTAGCACCTTGGCACCGGCGTGCAGGGCGGCCAGGGTCCGGTCGTCGAGGTCGTCCACCACCGTGACTCCTGCAGGCACTGCGGTATCCACCTTGGATGGATAGACCCACACGTCCCAGTCGTTCTCGAAGTGGGTTCCCTTCATATCCACGACCAACTTGTACTGGGCCGGGGCAGGGACATTTCTCAGATCCACGCCCACGCTGCCGAGTCCTATGCCGTTGTCCACGGGGATGGTCTTCGCAGGTAGTTCTCCGCTCGCGACCACCTTGCCGTGGTCACCCACGAGCCTCCACGTCGTCGTGACATTCTCGAGCGGTGCAGCTCCGAAGTGGGCCACCTCGAGATCCGCCTCCAGCCTCTGGTCGGTCGTGAACACCCGCTTCTTCAGTTTCGCCAGGGGCACGGTGCGGTTGCAGAACCGACTGTACTGCTCGGCCGTCACGTAGCCCTTGCCGTCCCAGAACGGATCCAGCACGCCCACCAGGGCAGTGCCCTGGCCTGGGAAATCGTGCAGGTCGAGCAACTCGAACCCGCCCATGCCCGGGGTCCGGAGCGCAGACTCGATGTCCTCCTTGTAGCAGAGCACCTGGAGCCTGCCCGAGGCGAGCAGGAACTGCCTGGCCTGGTCTGCCATGCCGTGCGCCGCCAGGGAGTCGCGGAAGATCTCGAAGTTCTTGGGCCTGAGGTAGCCGGTGTATTTCGGGATCTCGTCATAGTTCGGATACACGCACCACTGGCCGATCTCGTGGCTGATCACGGGCACGGAGCGGGCGCGGATGAAGTCGCGATAGTCGGTGGCCGTCTCCGGTGGCCGGGCGTTGATGCGGCTCGTCAAGCCTGCGCCCCAGGCCTGGATGCGAGGGTCGGGCAAGACGTGGAACTGGTTCTCCGAGATGTTCGGCCAGCCTGAGCCGCTGGTGTAGAGCCGGCGAGGGTCAGCGGCCTTCCAGTGGCTGACCCACTTGGCGAGCCAGGCGTTGGCGTTGCTCCCGCCCGGCTCATTGCCATAGGGCATCAGCACGAACGACGGGTGGTTGCCGTAGGCCTTGAGTATGCGGGCCGCCTCGCCGTACAGCCACTGGTCCACAGGCTTGCCGTCGCCCAACGACGACGAGCCGTTCGCCCACGAGGCGATCTCGACCTGGTAGTAGAAGCCCAGCTCGTCCGCTGCCGCGAAGGCCGCCTCCGGCGGGCACCAGGAGTGGAAGCGAATCAGGTTCAACCCGTGGGCCTTGCACACGCGAATGATCCGCTTCCAGGAATCGACGTCCACTGGTGGGTGGCCGGTCTTTGGGAAGATCGCGCACTCCAGCGTGCCCCGGAAGAAGGTCTTGCGACCGTTGATCAGAAACTGCGTACCCTGGGTCGAGATCTCGCGGAGTCCAAAGGTGACGGACCGGGTTTCCGTGCCATCCAAGGTGGCGTCCACCCGGCAGAGGACAGGACAGAACTCATCCCAAACCCGGACAGGATCGTCGAGCTTGAGTTCCGTCTCAAAGGAGCCGCCGTTGCTGTCCCAGACCACCTCCATCCGACTGGCCCCAGCCGGATCGCCCGCCAGTTGCAGCGTACCCCGTCCTGTCCTGCCCGTTGCATTGCCGATCCTGCCCTTGACCAGCACCGACTTGGCTGCCACGTGAGGATAGACCTGAAGGTCGTCAATCCAGACCGGTCCGGTCGCAGCCAGCTCCATTCGCCCCACGATCCCATTCCAGCTCCCCTGCGTGTGGTCCGAGACGCTGTGTGAGTTGGGGCCCACGTCCACCACAAGGCGGTTGTCGACGCGGATCGTCAGGGCGTGCCTGCCGGGCGTCAGGCCCATGCCGAGGTCATATTCGTGCGGCGTCGAGAGGCTCAGGCACAACCCCACGGACCTGCCATCCACCCAGACCCGGGTCTCCCAGTGTGGTCGCTCCAGGGTGAGCAGGACGCGCCGCTCCTTCCACTCCACTGGAATCTCGATGTCACGCTGGTACCACGCCGCTCCGGTGTAGAACGTGTCCGGCTGGAGCCAGAACGGGACCTTCACGTGGCCCGGCTGGCGATACCTCTCGTATTCCGGCGAGGTGAACCACGAGTGGTCTACGATATCACCTATCCACGGCGTGGTGGCGGTCACCTCGTCGCCGATGCCCTGCGCAGGCAGTGACCCGGGCAGGTTGATCCGATCGGGCAGCGTTCGCTCAAACCACCGCTCCGCCAGGCCGGCATCGGATCGGTCGAGATGGAAACGCCATGCGCCCGCTAGAGAGACGGTCTCGTGCCGGGCCTGAGCCGTGGCCAGCCAAGCACTGCCCACCAGGAACATCGCCAGGGCCACCGTGTGGCCAATGACTCTCCGATCCATGTTGCCTCCGATCTCCCCCCCTGCCGCCGTCTTCCCTGTCTCTGACCCTGAGCCATGTCTCAGTCCACCCACTCCCGCTCGATCTGTTCGAGTGTCTTTCCCTTCGTCTCGCGGAGGGTCAGGCCGATGCCGAAGAAGCCCACCACGCAGATGCCGGCATAGATCCAGAACGTGCCCGACGGGCCCAGCCTGGCGTTCAGGAGTGGAAAGGTATAGGTGAGGATGAAGCACGCGATCCACAGCGAGGCCACGGACACGGCCATGGCCGCACCGCGGATGCGGTTGGGGAAGATCTCGGAGATGACCACCCACGTCACCGGCGCAAGGGACATGGCATAGCACCCGATGGCCGCCAACACCAAGAGCAGCAGGGGCCAGCCTTGCACGCCCAGAAAGTAGCAGAAGCCCAGGGCGATGTAGATCACGGCCAGCCCAGCGGCCCCAAACAGCATCAGGGGCCTCCGCCCGCCCCGGTCCACGACCCCCAACGCGACGAAGGTGAACGCGAGGTTCACCGAGCCGGTCCAGGCGATGTTGCTCAGCACGCTGGAGATGTCGTACCCGGCGGCCTTGAAGATCTCCTCTGCATAGTTGAAGATCACGTTGATGCCGCACCATTGCTGAAACACGGCAAGGAACACCCCGAGCGCCACCACCCGGAGCATCTTCGGGTTGATCAGCTCCGCGAAGTGCACCTTGCCCACGTCGTTCACGAGGGTGCCTTGGATATCGGCCATCGCCGCAGCGGCGTAGCGGTCGCCGCCGATCCTCGCCAGCACGCCGCGTGCGAGGTCGGGCTTGCCGTTCTTGACCAGCCACCGCGGGCTCTCAGGCACGAAGAACATGCTGACGAAGAACAGCAGCGACGGGACAGCGGTCAGCGCGAACATCCATCGCCAGCCCGCCTGGCCGTACCACGAGGTGCGGATGAACTCGTCGCCCGCTCCAGGAGGCAGGTGGCGGACCAGGAACCAGTTGATGAACTGGGCGGCCAGGATGCCGATGACAATGGTAAGCTGGTTGACGGACACGAGCCTCCCGCGCATCGGCGCAGGCGACACCTCCGAGATGTACATCGGCGAGAGGCTGGACGCCAGACCGATGGCCACGCCGCCCAACATCCGCCAGGTCACGAACACGCGGAAGCTCGGGGCCATCGCATTGCCGAGGGAGGTCCCCACGAACAAGGCAGCAGAGAAGATCAGCAGGCGCTTGCGTCCAAATGTGTCGCTCAGCGCGCCGGCCAGCAGGGCCCCCACGAGGCAGCCCACCAGCGCACAACTGTTGGCCCACCCCTTCTGGGCCGCGTCGGTCAGGCCGAAGTACCGCTCGAAAAACGGCTTGGCCCCTCCGATCACGACCCAGTCGTAGCCGAACAGCAGCCCCCCCATGGCAGCGACCAGACAGACCAGCCACAGAAAACCCATGTTGTACCGCTCAGACGTGGTTGTGTTCATGGCGACGCCCTCAGATCAAACCCGTCAGGCCGCGAGCATCATTGACCGCCCGAAACAGGGCAAGGATGTTCTCCACCGGCACGTTCGACAGGATGTTGTGGATCGTGTTGAACACGAAGCCCGTGCCGTCCTCAAAGAAGACGTCGATCCTCTCGCGAACCTCCCTGTACACCTCGTCCGGCGTGCCGAACGGCAGGGTTCTCTGCGTATCCACGCCGCCGCCCCAGAAGACCAGGTCCTTGCCGAATTCCCTCTTGAGGTGCCTCGGGTCCATGCCCGTGGCCGAGCACTGCACAGGATTGAGCACGTCGACCCCGGCGTCGATGAACTCAGGGATCAGCGGGACCACCGCCCCGCAACTATGTACGAACACCTTCCACCGCGTCAACTCGTGGATTCTGTCACACACCGCCGCCAGATAGGGCTTGTACAGGTCGCGAAAGGTGTCTACCGAACAGAACGTGCTGGTCTGGGTGCCGAAGTCGGTGCCGCTGACGAACGCCACCTGGACCGTGTTGCCCAGGGCCTTGGCCAGATACTCGATATTGCCCAGCGAGACCTCGCACTGTCTCTCAAAGACCGCCTTGACGTAGGCCGGCCGGGTGAAGGTGGAGATGTACCACTCCTCGACGTCGCGGATGCCCTTGGGGTGTTTCAGCCAGGGCGCAGGGACCAGGGCGATGTCGCCGAAGGCGGCCCCGCCGATCGTGATGTAGATGCCGTAGTCGGTCCGGGTATAGGCACGGGTCACCGCGTCCACGTAATAGTGGACGTCGTCGTCGCTGATCGGACCGAATTCCTCGAGGTTGTCCGCCGGGTCAAGCCTGTCCTCGTCGATCGGCTCCTGGCGACGGATCGAATCGAAGAAGTACCCGTCGCAGGTCATCCTCGCGCACGGTGGTACGCCCGTATCGCCCTCTGGGTACATCAGGTAGTCGCCGTTGGCATCGCGGGTGACGTTGAAGCGCCCCGGCACCAGACACGGGGTGCCGTCGGGCATCACGAAGGGCTTCCATCCGTCGGCCCGATACCCAAACATCGTGCCCGGCGTGGGGACACCGATCACATCCAGGGCCAGGGCCTCGCGCAGGGCATCGTCGACCTCGCCGAGCATCTGATACGGCTCGTGCACCTTCACCCGAAAGTCGGGGTCCGGCAACACAGCCTGGCGGAGCCGATGCAGGGCGGACACGCCGATCCCGGTCTGGCCGCCTGCACCCAGGTCCACGCACAGGCGATCCACGGGCCTGTGGTCCAGCGTGGCCTGCAATCGTTCGCGTGACGTCATGGCTGTTCCTTGCCTGTGACCCTGTAAAGCGCCAGTGCTCGACCAGGAGGTTAACAGGAATCGACCCTCCTGACAAGGTTCTGCCAGATTCGGGGAGGGCAATCGTATCCTCTCCCTCTGAGCTTCGCTGCTCTCTATGTAGTAGGGCTATCAGGGAAGATCTGCAGACAGTTCGAACCGCTCAAGATTCCCGATTCGCTAGCAGCGTATCACTCCGCGCAATAGGAAGGCGTGTCGCCTCAGCGTGAGTTTGATCTCCTGTGCTCTCGCACTGCACTCTCTGACCTCCTACTCGACCAGACCAGGCAGAAGTCTCCGCCGATCTGCGGAGTCACGGCTGTCGCCCACAGGTGGCGCCCGTAGCCATCACCCCTCCAGTTCAGTCAGAGCTCCGCCAGGGCCCTACAACGCGGCCGCCACGCAACGACGGCGTGACATCCGCATTGCCTGGGCCTGCCGCCGACTCGTCTTGTTCGTTGATCAGGAGGCGAGTCGAGGCGAGAGGCCACCCAGCATGGAGACTGGGAAGGGGTCCCGCAAGGCGGATGACAAACCCGCGCAGGGGTGCCTAGCCCGACGACTGGGATAGTCCAAGGGTTTGGCGGCCGCATTGCAGGACCCCGGCTCAGGGGGCTTGCCTCCCCTTGAAGTCGAGTTCCCGCCCTCCTCACAAGCCCTGGGAGGGCGAGAACGAAGTCTCGAAGCGGGCGGCTGGTGCATCAAGGCGGCATCGGCCTCCTGCCCTTACAGGTGTCTCCTGTGCCCCTGCGTCAAGACGGGTGATTTCATCTGAGGAAGGGCTTGACGTGGAGGGCGGCCAGCACTCTAATAGAGGCATAGAATCCCCCTGGCATCCAAGACATTGCACCTCTGCTGAATCGTATATCCAAGAGGCCCGGGGGTTGATAACCGGAGGTTCAGGCAGTGGCGGTTCATCCCATGGAAGCAACCCGTGGTTCGTAGGCAGGGCGGCGGAGAGCACACGTTCCGATGGACTCTTTTTGAAAGGGCGAGAACATGGAGACGTCAAGATCGGCATTAGGGATGAGCTTCGGCCTCTTGCTCCTCTTCGGTCAGGGGCCCGGCGCTATGGCGACACCGGCTGGCACGGCATTTACCTATCAGGGTTGGATGGTGGATGCCAACCACCCCGTCGAGGGCCTGCACGACCTCCTGTTCAGGCTCTTCGACGCACCTACCGCCGGCCGCCAGATCGCGGGCCCGATTGAGGTCAACGATGTGAATGTGGTCGATGGCCACTTCGCCGTGGAACTGGATTTCCCAGGCGCAGCCGCAACCCAGGGCCAGCAGGGGCAGGTGGCGTCCGATGTCTTCAACGGCGAGGCCCGCTGGCTCGAGATCGGGGTCCGCCGATCGCTCGGCGTGCAGGGACCGGACTCGGTGCCCTACACCCTTCTTGGCCCACGCCAGAGGATCACGGTGGCTCCGTACGCGCTACACGCCCTGTCTGGAGGGGGTGTCTACGATGTCCTTCGCTGGCCCAGCAACTGGAACCTCGGGGTGGAGGAGGCGGCAAGGCCGCCGGGAGATGCCGGGGGGCAGAATCTATTCAATGTGGGGAGGCTCGGCATCGGCACAACGAACCCCACATATCCGCTCGATGTGGCCGGTGCAGCCAACCTCAACAAGGACAGGACTGGAATCGCCCTGACCGTGAACGGAACCGAGGCATTGTGGTACAACGGGACCTACTTTAGCTGGGGCTACGGAGGCTCTGCCAACTTCTTTGCAGATCCAGTCGGCATCGGCCCCGAGACCGCGAACCCCGCCGAGTGGCTGGACCTGTCCTGGAGCGGGGGTGTGAATGCGAGGATCGGCCGATACAACTACCTGGGGGCCTGTTACTCCTCGGCCATGCTGGTCCTGGGCAACAACGTCCGCGCCCGCACGGACGGAGTGGATGGAATCGTCGTCGGGCAGCCACACGACTCCTATGGATACAGGGCCATCACCATGTCCACGGACGGCGTCCTGTTCCACGCAGTCACGGGCAAGGTGACGCCGGGCGATCCCCTGGCCAACGAAAGGATGAGAATCACCAATGAGGGCAAGGTCGGGATCGGGACCACCAGTCCGATCGTCAAGCTGGAGGTTGCGGGCACCATAAGGACCTCTGGAGCCCCCGATGGGTACTGGACGCACCAGGTGTGGGACAAGAGGCTGGAGATGCCTTCTGGCAGCGCCATTCAATGGCTGCATGGACCGCCTTACCCAGCGGCGAGGGGAATTGCCTCTCACGGGGGGTTTCTGTATATCTTCCGGTGCGATGCAGAGGACACGAATGGAGAGGCCACGTACGACATGATGATTAGCGATACCGGCCACGTCGGGATCGGGCGCGCCCCCTCGTCCACGGCGCTGCTCGATGTCAATGGGGTGGTGCAGATCGAGGATCTGACGCCGGCCTCTGGGACGTACGTTGTCGCGGACAGCAAGAAGAGGTTGCACACCGTCAGTTCGAGCAGGAGATACAAGACCGACATCCGCGACATGGAGGGCGATGCGGATAGGGTCCTGGACCTGAGGCCTGTCAGATTCCGGTGGACGACCACGGGTCAGGAGGACATAGGCCTGATCGCGGAAGAAGTCGACGGCGTCCTGAAGGATATCGTGATCTACGACCAGGAAGGCAGGCCCGATGCCGTCCAGTACGACAAGGTGAGTCTATACCTCCTGCAGTTGGTCAAGGACCTGAAGTCTGAGAACGAGTCCCTGAGGCAGAGGCTTGAGGCCCTAGAGAAACGGATGGATGGAATGGGGCGTGGGGACTCCCTCGATCTGATGGAAAGACGGCCGTGAAATGCAGATAAGGCCCGTAGCGAGGGTCTACGCCCCCTCCAGGCCGCGGGCGACGACCTGGCGCATCAGGGCGGTGTCGGCCTCTTCTCCCGTGAAGAGCCGGAACTGCGCCCGGGCCTGATTGACGAACATGGCCACGCCGTCGATGCATGTGGCCCCCTTCTGGGCGGCAAGCCGCAGCAACTGGGTCTGCGCAGGGTTGTACACGGTGTCGAACACGGCCATATCCGGACGCAGGACCTCCGCCGGCACGGGCGTAGCATCGACCTCCGGGTGCATCCCCATGTTGGTGCAGTTGACCAGGAGCCCGGCCTTGACGTTCGCCAACTCGTCCAACGCCGCATGCGTACAGCCGAACTCACCAGCCAGGGCCCGGGCCTTGGACACCGTTCGATTGTAGATCGTGACCCTCGCCCCTGCATCGCACAGACCGGCAACGATCGCCCTGGCCACGCCTCCTGCCCCGACCACGGCCACAGGCCGGCCTTTCAGGTCGCCTCGGCCGATCTTCAGGGTAGAGAGGATGGCCTCCATGGCGCCGACATAGTCGGTGTTGAATGCCTTGATGCCCCCCTGCCGATCAAGCAACAAGGTGTTGACCGCGCCGATCCGGGCGGCCAGCCCCTCGACCGTACCCCCGTTGACCCTGGCGTATTCCAGGACGCTTGTCTTGTGCGGCAGGGTCACGCTGAAGCCGCGAAAATCCAGCCAGGCCCTGGCGCGTACCGCGTCCAGGAAGGCAAAGAGCTCCTCGGGTCCGCCGGCCACCCACAGCGGGAGATACACCCGATTCATATTGAGCTGGCCAAAACAGGCGTTGTGGACCACGGGTCCCATCGAGTGTCCCACCGGATCGCCGATCAGACCGAAGAACTCCGTGTCACCGTCGATCGCGTCGGACCGATACAGGCCCTTCATCTGGTCGATCGGGATCTGCCCAGGGGCCGTGGCCGCCGCCGATTCGAGGCTGCCGTAGGTGAAGAGGCCGCCCAGCTTCTTGGCCAGCAGGCGGGTGATCCATCCGGCCGGGCCCATGCAGAAGGTGATCGTGTCCTGCCGAGCACGCCTGAGCAGGTCCAGGGCGTCAAAACAGTCGTTGATGTGGTTGGCCGTGTAGATCAGCTTTGGGACCGCCGCTGGATAGGCCGCCACGGTCTGGTCGTAGCGCCACTGGAGACCGGCGAACGGGCCGGTCATGGAATGAGACGACAGGATCAGCCGGGCTTGGGGGGCCTGAGCCAACGCCTCGCGCACAGGCCGTGACACCTGCACGAGACGGAAGTTCTCCAGCTCCACATCGATGTAGTCCGAGCCGGCTCGTATCGCGGAGACCCAAGCCTCGATCCTTGCCGCCAACGGGTGATCGAGCACCCCGCCTTCCCGGTGGTCACGGCAGGTCACGACCACCGGCCTGGAGGGCCCGGCCTTCTGGCGGGTCTGGGCAGCCAGGGTCTCCACGGCCCGACCGGCGAGGCTCGTCAGGGCGTCCACGCGAAGCTCGATCGCCTCGGCTCCAGCCCCCAGGGCCTTCTCCACCAGGGCTGCCATGGCCTTTGGAGTTGGAGCCATGATCGGCACCACGATTCGCGTGTCACTCATCGTCACTGCTCCAGATCGAACAGCCCCAGCCACATGTCGGTCTCGCTCTCGCTGAGGCCGTACCGCTTGGCCGTCGGCTCCGAGGCAGGCCTCTTCTTGCGGACCTCGGCCAAGACGCGCTCCCAAAAGGCGTCCGAACGGATCGCGGTGGCCTTGCCCTGATGGGCGGCCTGGCGCAGCCGGCGGTCGCTGCTGACCACGACCAAGGGCTGGGACGAGGCACGGGCCTTGATCTTCCCTTCGATGACGGTGTCCGCGTCGCGGCCGATCCCCGCGAACGAGACGACCAGGCCGGGGATGTTGTCGAACCGACTCTTGTCTGCGAAATGCCCCCCGGGGCCGGCCCCGTCAAAGACCAGCTCGCCCTGCTCACGGATCCGGCCTAGGTATCGGCCGATCGTCCAACACAATCGCACGTCGTCCACCGGCTCAAACCGCTCGTCGTCGTTCTCGATCGCCCACAGGAGGTTGTACCCGTCGATGATGTACGGCATGTTCTGTCTCCGGGGCCACGGGCCATCGGCCGGCTCAAGCGCCCTGCCTGTCGTACCGGACCTCTCCTCCCACGAGGGTCTTCTCCACGACGCCCTTGACTCGCCAGCCGTGGTAGGGGCAGTTGCGGCTCTTGGAGACGAAGGTGTGGACGTCGATGGTCGTCTCGGCCTCCGGATCGATGATCGTGACATCCGCCTGTTTGCCCACGCCCAGGGTCCCCTTGTCGATCCCGATCACGCCGGCCGGGCCTGCGGTCATCAATCGGATCAGGCCGGGCCAGTCCACGATCCGCGGCTCGATCAAGGCCTTGATGTAGAGCGACAACGCACACTCCAGGCTGGCGATCCCGAACGGGGCCGCCAAAAACTCGAGTTCCTTTTCACTCTGCAGGTGGGGGGCGTGATCGGTGGCCAGGGCATCGACCAGGCCTTCGGCCACGGCCTGCTTGATCGCCTCCACGTCTGCGGCGGAGCGCAGCGGCGGGTCGACCTTGTAGTTCGTGTCGTACTCGCTGCAGCACTGTTCGGTCAGCAGCAGATGGTGAGGGGTCACCTCGCAGCTCACGGGAAGCCCCTGCCGCTTGGCCGTGCGGATCAGGTCCACCGAACCGGCGGTGGAGAGATGCTGGGCGTGATAGTGGACCCGGGTCTTCTTGACCAACTGGATGTCGCGCCATAGCATCGCCTCCTCGGCCAGCACGTCCATGCCGGGCAGGCCCAGGATCGTGGAGTAATACCCGGCGTTCATCACCCCGCCGGCAGCGAAGGCGTTGTCCTCGCAGTGCTGGGCCACGACCTTGCCGAACATGGCCGCGTACTTGAGGGCCCGCAGCATCACGGCCGGGTTCTGCACCCCGTTGCCGTCGTCGCTGAACCCGACGGCCCCGGCCTCGGCCATCATACCCATCTCCGCCAGCTCGGCGCCCTCGCGTCCCTGGGTGATCGCGCCCATCACGTAGACGTGGGTCTTTCGGGCCTGCCGGCCCTTGCGGTGTACGTACTCGACGTCGGTTTCGTCTTCAATGGTCGGCTTGGTATTGGGCATGCACACCACGGAGGTGAAGCCTGCCCTGACCGCCGCTGCAGAGCCACTGGCGATGGTCTCTTCCTCCTCGTCGCCGGGGTCACGGAAATGGACGTGGATGTCGATCAGGCCGGGCACCACGAGCTTGCCGGAGGCATCGATGACCCGCTGCGGGGCCTTCTTCTCGACGGCCGGGCCCAACCTTCCGACCTCGGCGATCTTGCCGTCAACGATCAATACGTCGAATCTGCCGTCAACGTGATGGGCAGGGTCAATGACGTGACCTGCTTTGATCAGAACTTGCCCTGTCATAGACCTCGGACCTGCACGGACCCGGTACTTCAACGAACCTTCAGCCTGTTCGGTCTACACTTGTACCAGAAAGCCGGGTTCAAGGAAAGACGAATTTTCGCTCCTGAGGCGAGGGTATGGGACTGCCTTCTCAGCAGGACTGGGCAGGAGTCCAGTCTCCCACCGTCTGACCGTCGGACTGTCCGACCGTGGCGGCAACGCCGCCCACCGTTTGGCGGCCGCGTTGCAGGACCCGATCTACTGGGCGTACCACTCGGCCTGGCGATTGCTGTTGCTGGCCAGGATCTGCAGGTCCTTGGCGTCTATGACGCCGTCGCCGTTGAGGTCGCCGATGGCATACCGGCTGGGCGATTGCAGGGCCGCTGCCCAGTTCTGTACCAGGATGGCACGATCCAGGTCATTGACCACGCCGTCGCCGTTGAGGTCGAGCCAGAGGATACCGTTGTCTTGTACCGGGGCGGCCACGTTCCAGGCCAGGCCGTAGGACTCCTCCGCAAGGGAATCCTCGACGTCGTTCCAGAGGACCACCAGTTGATAGGCCTTGTATTGGGGGTTCGCCTTGCACCAGATGTGCTCCACGTTGTCGGTTGGGCTGTCACTGTAGTCCAGCAGCAGGTCTCGCTGGGGATTGGCGGGGTCCACCGCCCACAGCTCCAGCCGGAGGTCGGTATTGAGGTCCGCCAGACGATCGAAGGGATAACTGGACCGATAGTGTCGATTCCACGCGAGCGTGGCCGTGATCATCTGATCCGCGAGGTTGGGCACGTCGATCCGGTAGACCTGGGCACGGGAGTTGGTCTTGTTGACCCGATTGACGTCCCAGCCCGCGGGCCTGACCCAGCCCGGCTGGAAGCGTCCCGCCGTCAACTGGCCGTAAGCCCCCACTGCGTCGACCCTTCCGGCGCCCTGGGCATAGTCCAACGGCACGACGTGATCGTCCTGGAGGCCCACCTGTCCCTTGTGCCAGTAGGGAAGCTTGACCGCCGAATTCATCAGGATGGCCTTCATCACGCAGGGTCCCGTCTCCGGGAGGGTCGCTGCGGCCAGTGCCGGATCCTGCTTGGCCTTCTGTATCAACAGCCCTGCGATCCCAGCCACCACCGGCGTGGCGAAACTCGACCAACTGCCCGACGACTCATAGCCGTTGGGGTCTGCAGAACTGGCCACCAGGCAATTGCCCGGGGCGACGATATCCGGTTTGCATCGCTTGTCCGCGGTCGGGCCGCAACTGGAATGCTCCGGATGGGCCAGCGAGAAGTAGGCCATGCTCGTGACCGGGTCCCTGCTGTCGACCGAGTCCACGACGCCGACTCCCAGCACGTTCGCCCCGGCCCCCGGGTACAGTGGCGGATGAGAGGCCTCGGTGCCGTTACCGATGCTGGCCACCACCAGCAGGCCTTGACTCTCCGCGATGGCCTCCAGACCACGGGTCCACCAGTCCTCAAAGTCGCTGCCGCTGCTGAGGGTGACGATATCGGCGCCCACGGCGGATTGGCTGAATACCGTGCCTGTCAGGAAGTGCCACAGCTCGTGCACCTCAATGTCGGCCTGCGGCGCCACACCCTGATAGAGGAACGGGCCCAGGTACGCAGTAGAGGCCCGGCGATCTTCACCAGCCAGGATCGAACAGATGGCGGTCGAATGGCCGCAGACCCCGGCCTTGCCACTGCCGTCGTCCCGCATCTGGATACGGCTCGATGCGAAGGAGCGATGGGCCAGACTGGGTTGATAGTCGTTCTGAGGCTGGCCGTTCAGATAGGTCTGGCTGCGGGCCACCACCGCGATCTTCACGCCCGAACCGGTCAGGCTCGGGACGGCCTGGCGGAGATCATACACGCCCACGTAGTCCAGGGCCTGGGGTTGCAGGTTTCGCTCGCGGGAATCGCCTGCACCCATGGCCGCAAAAGGCCACAGCACGGCCAGCCCTAGCACCGTGCAGGTGAATACAACAGACTTCCCACGACCCCCCACCATCCGATAACCCCCTTGCTTCCGATAAAACCCCATCGGGCAATCCTGCCATCCGTACCGGTTGGATGGGTTCTCTCCATCGCCCCATCCCAACTGTTGGTCTCATGATACCAGAACGGCCGATCCGATTCAAGGCCATTCTTAGACGGCCTTGGCGTTTCACAAGGCCGGCGCCCGGATTGGGAAACCGCCCACCGGGCACTTGCCCCGGACCGCCGAGGTGGGTATACTGACACCGTTGTGCCGCACCACGAGAAGCTAGGTGCTTACCAGTGAAATGTTGCGCAGAAAGCACGAAAAACCTCAGTTGGGCACATTGTCGGGTGCCGGCTTGTCGGGGTTGAGTCAACCATGAAGGTGATTCTGGATTCCAGGCAGATCAGAGAGACGCTTGAAGACCTAGTCGGGCGGATCGTGGCCGACACGCCGGCAGACTCCGCCCTGGCCGTAGTGGGGATACGCAGTCGGGGAGAGGTCCTGGCGCAGAGACTGGCCGCCGGGCTTGAGGGCCGGACCGGCCGGGACGTCGCCTGCGGCACGTTGGATATCACGCTGTACCGCGATGACCTCAACTCCCCCAACCGAAGCGCCCAGCCGCAGGTTAGGACCACGGACATCACCTTTGACCTGGACGACAAGACGATCATATTGGTGGACGACGTGCTGTTCACGGGCCGCTCCACGCGAGCCGCCCTGGACGCCTTGATCGACCTGGGCCGGCCCAAGGCCATTCGCCTGGCCGTATTGATCGACAGGGCCGGCAGGGAATTCCCCATCCAGGCGGACTATGCCGGCCTCAAGGCCAATATCTCGCCGGATCAAAGGGTCTACGTCCGTCTGACGGAATCCGACGGCAAGGACGAGGTGGTCGTGGAATAGGGAACAAGGACGACGGATGCAGTGGGCGCCTGGTGCCAAGCGTTGTGTGCCAGGCCCTGGGGTTCGCCGAGCATGGTACCGGAAACCAGACACAAACAGCCCGTGTGGCGACACAAGCACCTGCTGGGGCTCCGGGAGCTATCCCGTGAGGAGATCGTCTACATCCTGGACACGGCCAAGGGCTTCGAGCAGATCAGCACCCGGTCGGTCAAGAAGGCCCCGCCGCTTCGAGGCAAGGTCGTGGTGAACCTGTTCTTTGAGGACAGCACCCGAACGCGAAACAGCTTCTCCCTGGCCGCCAGCCGTCTCAGCGCGGACGTCATCGAGTTCACCAAGAAGGACAGCTCCGTGAGCAAGGGCGAGAGCCTCGTGGACACAGCCAAGAACCTGGAGGCCCTGGGCGTCGATATCGTGGTCATCCGGCACAGTGCAGCCGGGGCCCCCAAGCTCCTGGCCCGCACCATCAGCGCCTGCGTGGTCAACGCCGGTGACGGCTATTGCGAGCACCCGACCCAGGGCCTGCTGGACGTCTTCACCATCCGCCAGATCAGGGGGACCCTGGAGGGTCTCAGGATCGCGATCGTCGGAGACATCGCCCATTCCCGCGTGGCTCGCAGCGACCTGTGGGCCATGACCCAACTCGGGGCGGAGGTGACGTTCGTGGCCCCACCCACCCTGCTGCCCGCCGACGTCGGCAAGCTGCCCGTCAAGGTCAGCTATGACCTGGATGAGGTGATCGAGAAGGTCGACGTGGTGAACATGCTCCGCATCCAATTCGAGCGACTGGGCAGCAATCCCTTCCCATCGGTCCGGGAGTACTCGCGGTACTTCGGCCTGACGGCCGAACGGATCAAGCGGGCCAAGCCCGACATCCTGGTCATGCACCCGGGGCCGATCAATCGTGGGCTGGAGATAGAGAGCGAGGTGGCAGACGGCAAGAACAGCGTGATCCTGCGCCAGGTCACCAACGGCCTGGCCGTGCGTATGGCAGTGCTCTTCCTGGTCAATCAGGCGGCAACGCAGTCGTAAGACTCAGGTGCCAAGCGGTAAGCGGTAAGCGGTAAGCGGCAGGCGGTAGGCGGTAGGCGGTAGGCGGTAGGTGTTCGAGTTGGGCGTAGCGATCGGAAAGGAATGGGCTTGAGGCCCGTGCAGAAAGTATGAAACTGATCGTCAGCAAATCCTCGTTGAACGGAACCGTGGCCATTCCCGGCTCCAAGAGCCACACAATCCGCGCGGTCGCCATCGGCTCGCTCGCCCAAGGGACAAGCCTTATCCGAGCGCCGCTGGCGTCCAACGACACGCTCTCGGCGGCCCACTGCTACCGCCAGCTCGGCGCTGCGGTCGACACCTCCGACTGCGCCCTGTGGAAGGTCACCGGCACCGGCGGGAAGATCACGGTCCCAAGGGAGGTCGTCGACGTGGGCAACTCCGGGACCACGCTGCGTATCGCCACGGGTTCAGCCGCGCTGGCCAAGGCCGGACGGACGATCACCTTCACCGGCGATCATCAGACCCAGAACCGGCCCATGGCGGGGCTGATCGACGCCTTGAACAACCTGGGGACCCGGGTCCGAAGCCTCAAGGACAACGGCAAGGCCCCCCTCGAGATCACGGGCGGCCTGGTCGGAGGCAAGACCGACCTCCAGTCCCCCACCAGCCAGTTCCTGACGAGCCTGCTGTTATGCACGCCTCTGGCCCCCAAGGACAGCGAGATCAATGTCACACTGCTCAACGAACCCGGGTACGCCCAGATGACCGTGGACTGGCTGGACAAGCAGGGCATCGAATACCAGAGCAGGGGTCTGTCCTGGTTCAAGGTCAAGGGACGCCAAGGATACAAGGCCTTTGACCAGGCGATCCCGGCGGACTTCTCCAGCGCCACGTTCTTCCTCTGCGGGGCGGCCCTGTTCGGAGGCCAGGTCACGCTCCAGGGTCTGGACTTTTCCGACAGCCAGCCGGACAAGGCGGTGGTCGATTACCTCAAGGCCATGGGGGCCCGGATCGACGTGGGTCCCCACTCGGTCACGGTCAAGGGCTCCACGCTCAAGGGCGTCGAGATCGACATGAACAAGACCCCGGACGCCCTGCCTGCCATGTCCGTGCTGGCCACGTTCGCCCAGGGCACCACGCGTCTGGTCAACGTCCCCCAGGCCCGGACCAAGGAGACCGACCGGATCCGCTGCATGGCCGAGGAGCTGACCAAGATGGGCGCCAAGGTCGAGGAACTGCCCGATGGCATGGTCATACACGAGGGCCGCCTCCGCCCCGCCGACATCAGCGGGCGAGGGGACCACCGGATCGTCATGGCCCTGTCCCTGGCTGCCCTGTCCTTGGACCGGCCCACGACCATCGATACGGCCGAGGCCATGAGCGTGACGTTCCCCAACTACGTGGAACTGATGGCCAGCCTGGGGGCGAGCATGGAGATGGTCGCGTAGGAATACGGAACACAGAACACAGAAGCCAGAAGACAGAAGACAAAACTCTGAACTCTGAACTGTAAACTGTAAACCCCTGGCTCAGGAGTACGCATAATGTTGGGTTGTCACGTTGGACGGATGTTTCAGGTGACGGTGGCAGGCGGCTCGTATCAGGAGGGGCTGACCTCGGTGATCCAAGGGGTGCCCCCGGGCATCCTGCTGACCGAGCAGGAGATCTACGGCGATCTGCTCCTTCGCAAGCCCGGGGCTGATGAGCTGTCCAGCCCGCGCAAGGAGCCGGACCTGCCCGTGGTCTATACGGGCCTCAACGCCGCGGACACCATCGAGAACGCCGGCAATGCCAACCACACCAATGGCACCCCGATCACCCTCCTGATCCCCAACCTGGACCGGCACTTCATCCACATCAAGCAGTACCAGGACACCAACCGGACCCCCCGGCCCGGGCATGCCTCATACGCCTCGTTCATCAAGTACGGGCCGGATGACGACGCAATCGGAGCCGGGTTCTTCAGCGGCCGCTATACCTCCACGATCGTGGCCGCCGGCTCGGTGGCCAAGAAGGTCCTCAAGCGGTTCGGCGTCGAGGTCTTTGCGTACGTCAAGGAGATCGCCGGGGCCCGATGCCCGGAGATTTCGTACGACAGGGCCTTCCAGTGTACCGAGCGATACAAACGGATGCGTCACGACCTGGACCCCTTCTACCAGGCCGTGTACGTCAAGGGCCGCCTGCACATGGGGCTCCGGTTTCTCGAAAAGGCGCAGGTCCTGGCCCAGATTGAAAAGGAGATCGACGCCATCCGTGACAGCGGTCCCCGCCTGTCGGCCCGGCAGATCCGGGATCAGTACGGCGTGCACGAGGTCCTCAACTGCCCGGACATCCAGGCGGCCCAGGCCATGGTCGAGGCCTGCAATCGCGTGTCGGCCACCGGCGACTCTGCCGGCGGCCTGGTGGAGGTGGTGGTCACGGGCGTTCCCGTGGGCCTTGGAGAGCCGGTCTTTGCGAAGCTCGACGGGGAACTGGGCCGGATGCTGGGCATCGGCGCGGTCAAGGGAGTGGAGGTCGGCGCTGGCTTTGCGGTCAAGGACATGACCGGGTCGCAGAACAACGATCCGATGCGGGCAGAGAACGGCAAGGTCGTCTTTGACTCCAACCACGCCGGCGGACTCACCGGCGGACTCTCGACGGGCCAGGAGATCGTGGTCCGCCTGGCGGTCAAGCCCACGCCCACCATCGACAAGCCGCAACGGACCATCGACAAGTACACCCTGGAGAACACGCAACTGGCAGCCATCACCCGGCGGGACCCGACCATCGTGGCCCGCATCTGGCCCGTGGCGGAGGCCTACACGGCCATGGTGATCCTGGACCACCTGATGCTGCACTACGGCTACCAGGCAATGAGGAGGTAGACGCAGGACGGACGGGTCCAAGGCAAGGGCGCCAACCGTGTCCCCCTCGCCGATTCGCACCCGCCTCCGCGGATGTGCCCCAACAAAAAAGCCCTGCCGAAGGAATGTGGCCTTCGGCAGGGCGATACTTTGTCACTCTGTGGGTCTGTCTCAATTGGGCGGAGTGGTGACCTGGATCTGATCGCCGTAGAGGTTCAGCCACTGGTCGATCAAGGCAAACAGGTCCGTGAAGTCCGTCGTCCCATCCCCATTGACGTCCCCCACCAGACCGGTGCAGCCTCCTTCAGGACTGAGACTGGCGTACACCGTCCCTCCGTCGGAACCCATGTTGATCCGGCTCCCATTCGGCTGCGGCTCCTGGTCAAAGGCACTGTTCGGATCCCCGGCGTCAATGCACGCACTGCTCACCGTGTCCAAAACCCATACCGAATGCTCCGGCCAGTACCGGCCTCGCGTGCTCTTGAGCTGGTAGTCCCCAGAGTTCGGGTCCGCAAAATTCGGGTCCGTGTTCAGGTTCCCACTGCCCCACACCGCCGTCCCTGTACCAGATACTCCCG
>Ga0209777_10002436_pt1 | contig 24475 bp, 20 predicted proteins | sample FrelakmetHBP12HB_FD_187147 | JGI IMG/M metagenome (GOLD analysis project Ga0209777, IMG submission 187147) | Freshwater lake sediment microbial communities from the University of Notre Dame, USA, for methane emissions studies -HBP12 HB (SPAdes)... | ecosystem: Environmental > Aquatic >... | reverse complement strand
CTGGTTCACTCGTTGACCTCCAGCAGCACGTCCTGCACCACGCCCGCCGCTGCGGCCGCGGCGTCCAGGGCATCGGCGAGCCGGGCTGAGTCGAGCGAGTGAACCAGCACGAAGCGCCCGACGACCAGCTTGACCTTGTTGCGCTGCAGGTGGCCGATCAGGTGCCAGCGTACCGGGGCGTCCGGCCAGGCCTCCTGCTTGCTCAGCGCCTCCTGCACCCGGTTCTCGCCCAGGTCCAGCAGCCCCGCCGCCGCCGCCTCCCGCGCCCGCTCGAGCGGGTGGCCCTTGGTTACGGCCACGATGCGCACTTCCTCGGGCGACCGCCCGGCGCGCGCCGCCGCAGCGGCAATCCTGGAGCGGACCGGCGCGGCATTCATCAACCTTGAAAGGTAACCGGGCCTGCGACTAGGGGTTAGGGGCTAGGGTCCTGGTGTCAGGGGAGGTACCGGCTCCAGGCCGGGTGCCGCGGCGCGTGCGAACGGGCCGGTGGCCAGCAGCTCCTTGAGCCGCGCCACCCCCACCCCACGCTCCAGGCTGCCGCGGTGCGCCACCGAGATGACGGAAGTCTCCTCCGAGATCACGATGACCATCGCGTCGGTTTCCTCCGACAACCCGAGCGCCGCGCGATGCCGCGTGCCGAGGGTCTTGTCGTCCACCGGGAACTGGGTCAGCGGCAGGATGCATCCCGCGCCGACGATCGAATCGCCGCGCACCACGAGGGCGCCGTCGTGGAGCGGCGAGTAGGGCGTGAAGATCGTGGTCACCAGGTCGGCCGAGACCTTCGCCGAGAGCGGCGTGCCGCTCGTGATGTAGTCGGCGAGCCCCACCTCTCCCTCCACCGCGATGATCGCGCCGGTGCCCGCCCGGCTCAGCCGGTCCGCGGCTTCGGCGATCTCCTCCGCCACCTGGTGAGCCTCGCCGCGGTAGAAGAAGCGCATCACGCGCGACCGGCCGAGCCGCGCCAGCGCCGCCCGCAGCTCGGGCTGGAAAACGATGAGGAGGGCGAATGCGCCGTAGGTGAAGACCACGCCGAGCAGATAGGAAATCACGGTGAACTTGAGCATCACCGCTGCAACGTACGCGGCACCGAGCAGCACGAGTCCGAGCAGGATGTGCAGCGCGCGCGTGCCCACCACGAGGAGCAGCGCCCGGTAGATGACGTAGGCGACGATCAGGATCTCCACCACGTCGCGCCACTGCGGCAGCAGCAGCTGGATCCGCTCGTCCATGGCCTAGGCCCCCGCTACCGACGCGCCCAACACCGCATCCGCAACGGCCAGGGCTTCGCGCGCGGCTCCCACGTCGTGCACCCGGAACAGCCGGGCCCCGCGCAGGCGCGCCACGACGCACGCGGCCGCCGTCGCGGCGTCCCGCTGCTCTACCGGCCGCCCCGTCACCGCACCGAGGAAGCGCTTGCGCGACGGCCCCACCATCACCGGGTGTCCCAGCGCCGTGAGGCTGCCCAGCCGGTCGAGCAGGGCCAGGTTGTGCGCGGGGTGCTTGGCGAATCCGAGCCCCGGGTCCAGCACCACCGCATCGCGGGCGATGCCCGCGGCCACCGCCCGGTCGCGGCACGCCGCCAACTCCGCCGCCACCTCCGACGCGACGTCGCGGTACTGCGCCCGGGCATCCATCGTCTGCGGGTCGCCGCGCATGTGCATGAGCACGACCCCGGCGCCCCCCGCCCGCACGACCTCGGTCATCCGCTCATCGTGCGCGAGGCCCGACACGTCGTTCACGATCTCCGCACCGGCCGCGAGCGCCGCTTCCGCCACCCGGCTGCGACGCGTGTCGACGCTCACCGCCAGACCCGTCTCCTCGACCACGGCGCGCACCACCGGCACCACCCGCCGCAGCTCTTCGGCCTCGTCGGGCCGCTCCGCGCCCGGGCGGGTGGATTCGCCCCCCACGTCGATCACGTCCGCGCCGGCCGCCTGCATCGCGCGCGCGCCGGCCAGCGCCGCCGCGAGCGTCAGATGGCGGCCGCCGTCGCTGAAGGAGTCCGGCGTGACGTTCAGGATGCCGACCACGCACGAGCGCTCGAGCGGGAGGACGCGGCGGGCCGTGCGCCAGCCGCGGGGCGGCTCCTGGAGATCCACGAGAAAACGCCCCAGCTCGCCGCTGAGGCGTTCGGGGAGACGCGACGACGCACTGGGCCGGGCGAGTCCACCGAGCCGCGCGAGGGTCCCGGCCACGACCGCCCAGCCCTCGCCCGTGTGACAATCGAGACCGCTCCGCGCCGCCTCGCCGACCAGGGCGATCGTCTCCGCATCGTCCAGGGGCTCCACCAGCAGCGCCACGGGAGCGCCTCCCGCAGCCAGCGCCTCGGCATGCGCGGCGTCGAGCCCGCGCGCCGCGAGGGCGGAAGCCAGCGCCGCCGGAACGCCGCCGGCGAGCGCCGTCACCGTCACGCCGGGCTCGGCGCTTCTTTCGGCACCCCGAGCGGTGCCGGTGCCGCGCCTTTCGCGGCGGGCGGCGCGGTCTCGATCGGCGGGCCGAACACCGGCGCCTCCCGTCGCGGCGGGAGCGGCTGTCCGGCGGCGACCGCCATGATGTCGTCGCGCTCCAGCGTCTCCCGCTCCAGCAGCGCCGCGGCCAGCGCGTCCAGCACCCCACGTCTCCCTTCGACGATGTCCCGCGCCCGCTGGTAGGCGGTGTCGATGATGCGCTTGACCTCTTCGTCCACCAGTTCGCTGGTGCGCTCGCTGATCTCCCGTCGCTGCGCGAACTCCCGGCCTAGGAAGATCTCCTGCTCGCGGTCGCCCACGGCGATCGCGCCGACCTTGTCGCTCATCCCGAATTGCGTCACCATCCGACGCGCCAGATCGGTGGCGCGCATGATGTCGTTCGTCGCCCCGGTCGTCACCTTGTCCGACCCGAAGACCAGCTCCTCGGCCACCCGGCCGCCGAAGAAGACCGCCAACGAGCCCTCGAGCCAATACTTGGTGTAGTTGTGCCGGTCCTCCTCGGGGAGCGAGGACGTCAGCCCCAGCGAACGCCCGCGCGGCACGATCGTGACCTTGTGCAGCGGATCGAGCCCGGGGATGGTGAGCGACACGATCGCGTGCCCCGCCTCGTGGTACGCCGTGAGGCGCCGCTCGTCGTCGGACAGCACCAGGCTGCGCCGCTCCACGCCAAGCATCACCTTGTCCTTGGCGTCCTCGAAATCCGGCATGTCCACTCGCGCCTTGTTGCGCCGGGCGGCGAGGAGCGCGGCCTCGTTGACCAGGTTGGCGAGGTCGGCCCCCGAAAGTCCAGGCGTGCCCTTGGCCAGCGTATCAAGCCGCACGTCCGCGCCCAGCGGGATCTTGCGCACGTGCACCCGCAGGATGCCCTCGCGACCCTTCACGTCGGGCGCATCCACCACGATCTGCCGGTCGAACCGGCCCGGCCTCAAGAGCGCCGGATCCAGCACGTCCGGCCGGTTGGTCGCCGCCAGCAGGATGACGCCCTCGTTCGACTCGAATCCGTCCATCTCGACCAGCAGCTGGTTCAGCGTCTGCTCGCGCTCGTCGTGGCCGCCACCGAGGCCCGCGCCGCGGTGTCGGCCGACCGCGTCGATCTCGTCGATGAAGATGATGCACGGCGCGTGCGCCTTCCCTTGCTCGAACAGGTCGCGCACCCGGCTAGCGCCCACGCCCACGAACATCTCCACGAAGTCCGAGCCGGACATCGAGAAGAACGGCCGCGCCGCCTCGCCGGCGACCGCCTTGGCGAGCAGCGTCTTGCCCGTGCCCGGCGGCCCGATCAGCAGCGCACCCTTGGGCAACCGGCCGCCCAGCCGGGTGAATTTCTGCGGGTCCTTGAGGAACTCGATGATCTCCTGCAGCTCGACCTTGGCCTCGTCGGCACCCGCCACGTCGGCGAAGGTGATCTTCGGGGTGTCCCCGGTCAGCAGCTTGGCCTTGGACTTCCCGAAGGCGAAGGCGCGCGAACCGCCGCCCTGCATCTGCCGGAACAGGAAGATCCAGAAGCCGATCAGCACCAGCCACGGCAGCACGCTCACGAACAGCCCGAGGAAGCCCTGCCGTGCCGGACGCGCGCGGATCTGCACGTTGTGCTGCACGAGGGTGCTGGCAAACGTCTCGGTGGGCTGGAACGGCAGCTGGGTGGTAAACCGCACCACGTCGTGGCCCTGGACGTGCACCGGCGTCTTGAACTCGCCTCGTACTTCCGGATCCTGACCCTGGGTGATCTCGACGGCGTTGACGTTGTCGCGCTCGAGCTCGCGGCTGAAGTCGAAGTAGGCGATCTCCGACGTCTCGCCGCCCCGGCTGCTGGTCAGCTCCACCAGCACCACGGGGATCAGCAGAACAATCAGCCAGAACGCCGCCGTCTTCGACAGCTTGCTCCAGCTGAAGCGCGGAGGTGTCAACCGGTCAGGCATCTCGGCTCACTCGGCCAGGCTGGCGATGAACGGCAGGTGACGGACGTCCTCGGCGTGGTCCAGACCGTACCCCACGAGGAACTCCTTCGGCGCGTCAAACCCGAGGAACCGCGGCTCCAGCTTGAGGTCCGACGCGATGTGCTTGTGGAGCAGCGCGCACATCTCCAGGCTCAGCGGGTTGCGCGTCCCCAGCAGCTCGATCAGGCGATTCAACGTCCTCCCCGAATCAATAATATCCTCGACCAGCAGGATATGTTTCCCGTCCAACCGCGTCTCGGGATCGTACAGCAGCCGCACGTCGCCGCTCGACACCGTCGCGTTGCCGTAGGACGTCGCCACCAGGAAGTCGATCTGGATCGGCCGGCCGATCTGGCGGACCAGGTCTCCCAGGAAGATGAAGCTGCCCTTCAGCAGTCCGAGCACCAGCAGGTCGCCGTCGGGATAGGCCGCCGTGATTTCGGCGCCCATCTCCCGCACGCGCCGGTGGATCGTCTCCGCATCGAAGACGATGCGCCGGACGGCGCGACCACCCAGGACCTTCGCCAGGCTATCCAGCTCGAGCATCGATCCGCACCGCCTCCCTGCCCGGATCCGGGATCCGCCCGGCCGAGCGGCAGACCCCCGGAATCCACACGACGTCGTTGTCACTCGCCACGACCGGATACGCCACCCGCCGCGAGCGCGGGACCCGCGCCTCCATCAGGAGGCGGGACACCTTGCGCCGTCCCACGCCGCCGATCGGCATGATGGTGTCGCCAGCCTGGGGCCCGCGCACCATCAGCCTCCCCGCCGCCAGCCACGTCGTCCAGCCACCGCGCGGCAGCCTGGCAGGCGCGGGCTCGCTGCGCCAGGCGAGCGAGAAGGAGCCGAACGCCGCTTCGCCGCCAGCCCCTTCAAGCGCAACCGCGTCAGGCACCGGACAGCCGCGGCCGACGACCAGCGAATCGAAGGCGGCCTCGGCAATGAGCCCGTCTCCGAGCGCCAGCCTTCGTCCGCTCGCCGCCCGGTCCGCAAAGCGGGCGAGTCGCGCCGCCACCGCGGGGGCAAGGTGCAGCCCGGCACGTGCCGCCGCTGCGCGCAAGATGCGGCCGCCCAACACGTTATCATAGCCGCGCAACGCGGCCCGGGCAACTTCGAGCCGGCCGTCCGCCGAGCGCAGCGCGAGCCCCGGAAGCTCGTCCAGGACTGCATCCCAGGCACGCACCTCGCGGCCAGCGTGCCGCGCCAGGTCGAGGAGTGCACGCCCCGCCTCGGAGCCCATGCGCTCGGCCACGAGCGGGAGCAGCACGGTGCGAACCCAGCTCCGCAGGTGCCTCGGGTCGCGGTTGGCCGGATCGTGCGCCACGTGGAGCCCGGCCCGCTCGGCGTGGGCCAGGAGATCGGCGTGGAAGAACGGGAGCAGGGGCCGCACCAGTCCCCGCGGTCCCCGCGCCACGATGCCCCGGAGGCCGGCGGGCGCGGACCCCCTGAGCACGCGCAGCACGATGGTCTCCATCTGATCGTCGGCGTGGTGCGCCGTGAGCAGGTACCGCGCTCCCCGCTCGGCCTGCACGGCGCGGAGGAACCGGTAGCGGGCCAGGCGCGAACGCGTCTCGCTCGCGCCGGCGCCAAGGGCCAAACGCCCCACCACCGTCTCGATGCCGTAGCGCGACCGCGCCTGGCGCTCGACCCCGAGGGCGAGCTCGGCGCTGTCGGCGACGATGCCGTGGTCGGCGTGCGCGACGAGCAGCGAGAGGTCCAGCTCCGGGGCGAGCGTGGCGAGCAGGTCGAGCAGGGCGAGCGAGTCGCCGCCGCCGGACACGGCGAGCAGCGCCAGGCCCGGCTCCGGAAAGAGCCGCGCCGCGCCGAGGTGGGCGCGAAGCCTGTCGACCAGCGGGACGTCGGGCATCGGCGGAAAGGTGGCCGCGTCGCGCGCCCGCGGCAATATTCCGGCCATGAGCCAACCCATCGTGGTCGTCGACGCCTTTGCGGATCGGCCGTTCGCCGGCAACCCCGCCGCCGTGTGCGTACTGGAGAGCGCCGCCGAGGACGAGTGGATGCAGCGTGTCGCGCGGGAAATGAACCTGTCCGAAACCGCCTTCCTCGTGCCGGACGCCGACGTGTTCCGCCTCCGCTGGTTCACACCCGCCGCAGAGGTGGAGCTGTGCGGGCACGCGACCCTCGCCAGTGCGCACTGGCTGTGGGCGAGTGGCGCCGCCGCGGAGTCGCAGACGATCACGTTCGAGACCCGCAGCGGACGGCTGCTGGCCATGAAGCAGGGGGGATGGATCGCGCTCGACTTCCCCGCTAAGCCGGACACCGCCGCCGAGCCGCCGCCCGCGCTGGCGCGCGCGCTGGGGGTGCCGCCGGTGGCCTTCGGGGTCAGCCATTTCGATTGCCTCGCCGAGGTCGCCTCCGAGGACGCGGTGCGGCAGCTTCGCCCCGACATCGGGGCGCTCGCGGCCCTGCCCTACCGCGGCGTGATCGTGACCGCACGCGCGGCCACGGCGGGGCTCGATTTCGTGTCGCGCTTCTTCGCCCCCTCGGTCGGCGTGCCGGAGGACCCGGTCACGGGCTCAGCACACTGTGTGCTCGGACCGTACTGGAGGCGGCGCCTCGGGAAGGACGATTTCCTGGCCTACCAGGCATCGGCGCGCGGCGGCTTCGTGAAGGTTGGCGTCAGGGGCGAGCGGGTGCTGCTGGGTGGGCAGGCGGTGACGGTGTGGAAGGGGGAGTTGCTGTAGAGTCAGAGGTCGTAATACAGCTCTACCTCGTACGGGTGCGGCCGGCTCGCGACCTCGCGTTCCTCCGCGCGCTTCCTGCCGACCCAACGCTCGATCATGTCGACGCTGAACACCTGGCCCGCGAGCAGGAACTCGTGGTCGCGCTCCAGCGCGTCCATCGCCGCGCCCAGCGACGTGGGCAGCGCCTGGATCTTGGCCCGCCGCTCGGCCGGCCAGGCGAAGATGTCGTCGTCCACCGGGCCGAACCCCAGCCCGGTCGGGTCGAGCCGCCGGCGCATCCCGTCGATCCCCGCCATGAGCTGGGCCGCCACCGCCAAGTACGGATTCGCCATCGCGTCGGGGGGCCGGAACTCGAAACGCGCGCTCTCGGCGCGATTCGCGTAGCTGGGGATGCGCACCGCCGCGCTGCGATTCCCGAGCGAGAAGACGGCGCTCACCGGCGCTTCGAAGCCCGGCACCAGACGGCGGTACGAGTTGGTGGAAGGATTGGTGAACCCCATGACCGCGCCGCCGTGCGACAGCAGGCCCGCGATGTAGCTCCGCGCGACATCGCTCGAGCACCCGTAGCCCTTCGGGTCGTAGCAGACGTTGCGCTCGCCCTTCCACAGCTGCTGGTGGAAATGCATGCCGGATCCGGCTTCGGCGAACAGCGGCTTCGGCATGAAGGTCGCTGTCATCCCCAGCTCGGCGCCCGTCATCCGCGCGACGTACTTGACCAGCATCGCGGTGTCGGCCGCCACGAGTGGCGGCAGCAGCGGCGTCTCGACCTCGCACTGCCCAGGACCGCCGACTTCGTGATGGTGGTACTTCACCTCCACTCCCATGGCACCCAGGTGCAGCGCGATCCGGCTGCGCGCCGTCATCAGGTGGTCGTGGGGCGGGATGGCGTGGTAGCCGCCGTGGCGCGGAATCGTGTAGCCGCTGCCCAGCTCGCGGCTCTTCCAGTCGCCTTCGGCCGACTCGACCCGGTAGCTGGCGACGTTCATCCCGTTCTCGTACGACACGCCGTCGAACAGGTAGAACTCGAACTCGGGACCCCAGAGGCTGCGGTCGGCAATGCCCGATGCCGCGAGGAACGCCTCGGCGCGGCGCGTGATGTTGCGCGGATCGTACGGGAACGGCTCGCGGCTGTCCGCCTCCAGGGTCGAGCAGATGAACGAGAGCGTGGGGGCTTCGCAGAACGGGTCCACGAACCCGGTGGCCAGGTCGGGGACGATCACCATGTCGCCCGCGCTCACCGCCTTGAAGCCGACGCTCGAGCCGTCGATGCCGACCCCCTTCTCGAGCAGCGCCGGCGTGAAGCGGGCGGCGGGGAGGGTCACATGATGCCAACGGCCCCACAGGTCGCAGTACTTGAGGTCCACCATCGCGATGCCGCGATCGCGGACGAAGGCGTCACACTCTTCGAAGTTCTCGAACATCGGGAACCCATGTTCGCAAGAAGCGTTCCCCGCTCACGTCGGCCGGGTGGGCGGGCCTAGCGAATGGCCTGGATCACCGGCAGGTGCGACGCACGGCGGGCCGGGAAGAACCCTCCCAGGACGCCCATGACGAGGGAGAACAGCACCCCCTCGAGCAGGATCCGCGGCGTGACGAGGAACTGGAATGCGATCATGCTGAAGGAGGACCAATTGGTCGTGCTGGTGACGACGCCGTTGATCGGCAGGGCCACCAGGCAGCCCAGCAGGCCGCCGACCAGGGCGAGGAACGCGGCTTCGGCGAGGAACGACGCCAGGACGGAGCGCGGCCGGAAGCCCAGCGTCAGCAGCACGGCGATTTCGCCGGTGCGCGAGGCGACCGCGGCGTACATCGTGTTCACCGCGCCGAACACTGCCCCGATCGCCATGATGCCGGTAATGAAGACGGCGAGGAAGTTCAGGATGACCCGCAGCACGGTGGACTGCGCTGCGTAGAAGTCCGATTCGCGGTGCGCATCCACCTGGAGCCGTCGGTCGTCTTCGAGCGTGCGCTTCACCTCGTCGAATAGCGCAGCGCTGCGGAGCCGCAGGGCGATCACCTGATAGAACTCACCGCGCAACACCGGCATCAGCTGCTCGTTCTCACCCCAGATCTCCGATTCGAACGCCGAGCCGCCGGAGCTGAAATGCCCTGCGACCAGCCAGCCGCGCCCCCCGAAGTGGATCGTGTCGCCCACCGCGCTATGCGCCAGGCGCGGCGCGATCGCGCTGCCGATGATGACCTCGTCCCGCCCCGGTGCGAACCGCCGCCCGGCGATCAGGCGTACGTTTTGCCGCACTTCGAACGCCTGGGCGGAGACGCCCCGGGTGACCACGAGCCGGTCGCCGCCGCCCGTCGCCGCGTCGAGGCTCATCGGCACGAAGACCTCGGGGCTCGCCAGCGGCTGCCCGTTGGAGCCCGCCGCGATCTCGGGAAGCGCCGCGATGATCGCCGCGTTGGCCCGCCCGATGCCGCTGGAAAGCTCCGAGTCGGCGCCCTTCCGCAGCACCAGCACGTTGTCGGGCGACCCGGTCCGCACGAGCGCCATCTTGAATCCGTTCGCCAGCGCCAGCATGGCGATGAACACGCCCACGACCAGCGCCACGCCGAGGGCCGTCATCGCGCTCGAGACCGGGCGCCGCAGCAGGCTCCGCACGTTGTAGACGAGCGGGATCTTCACTCGACGTGCCTCAGGGCCTGAACGGCCGACAGGCGTGCGGCGCCCGCGGCCGGCACCAGCCCGCTGGCCAGGGCCAGCAGCACGGCGAGCCCCAAGCCCATCGCGAGCGTCCCATTCGTGACGTCGAAGCCGGGCAGGAACCCCATGGCGCTGAAGCCGGTCGGCCGGTACAGGGCCTTGGCGGCGCCCAGGCCCAGCACCGCGCCCCCCAGGGCGATCGTACTCGCCTCCACCATCACCAGGCCAAACAGCAGCCGGTCCGTGAACCCGACGGTCTTGAGGACGCCCACTTCGTTGGTCCGCTCGCGGGCCGAGAGCATCATCGAGTTGGCCGCCACGAGCAGGATGGCGAACACGACGGCCATGCCGATGGAGTTCATCAGGAAGCTGACGTTGCCCCACATCGTCATGAAGTTCGCGTTGAAGGCGCGCTCGGTGCCGGTCTTCGTGGGGTCGGCGGAGTTCTTGAACATCGAGTCCACCGCCGCCGCCACCCGCGGCGCGAGCGATGGCTCCTTCAGCCGGAGCACGTACCAGCCCGGGTTGACCCACTGGGGGTAGCGCTCGTAGATGACCTCGTAGTGGAAGACCAGGGCGTCTTCGCTGAACGAGGGATCCACCGCCCGGTACACGCCCCGGATCGTGAACGTCCAGTCGCCCTGGAAGATGGTGCCCTTGAGCGTGATGTCCTGGCCGAGTCGCCAGCCGAACTTGTCCATCAGGCGCTTGCCGACGACGCAGGCGGTGCGCTCGCGGAGGAACGTCGCCTTCTGGTCGGCCGGCAGCTCCAGGTCGGTCTTGTACAGCTCAAGGTACGACTCCGCGTCGGCGGCGAAACTCGCAAAGAAGTTCTTCGGGTCCTGGTACACGCCACCGAACCAGTCGGCCCACGTGACGGCGGCCACGCCGGGCACCGCCGCCAGCCGCTCCTTGTAGCTTCGCGGCAGGAAGAACACGATCGCCTTGGCGCTCTGGACGATCATCCGCGATTCGCTGCCCACGTCCGCACCGGCCCGCAGCGTGGTCACGACCGAGCGAAGCGACGCGAACAGGAACAGCGCGAGCGCCACGCTCAACGTCGTGAGCACGGTGCGGCGCTTGTGCCGGGTCAGGTTCGCCCACACCAGCGGGAGGAATTTCATGCGGTCAACACCCCCTTATCGAGGTGCAGGACCGTGCCCGCCGCCTGCGCCGCGTGGGGGTCGTGGGTCACCATGATGATGGTCTTGTGGAACTCACCGTTGAGCCTCTGCAGCAGCGCGAGGATCTCCGCCGCCGACTTCGCGTCCAGCTGGCCCGTGGGTTCGTCGAGCAGGATGATCGTCGGGTCGGACACGACGGCCCGCGCGATCGCGGCTCGCTGCTCCTGGCCACCCGAGAGCTGGCGCGGGAAGTGCTCCGCGCGGTCGGTGAGCCCCACGACCCCGAGCGCGGCCATTACGTGGTCGTGGCGCTCCGCCTTGGAGAGCCGCGTCAGCAGGAGCGGCAACTCGATGTTCTGGTACGCGGTCAAGACGGGCAGCAGGTTGTACGACTGGAAGACGAACCCGACGTGCCGCGACCGCCACTGCGCGAGCGAGCCGGGCCCCATCGCGCTCACCTCCGCGCCCGCGACCGTCACGGTACCGCTGGTGGGCCGGTCGAGGCCGGCGACCAGGTTGAGCAACGTCGACTTCCCGCTCCCCGAGGGCCCCATCAGCGCCGTGAAGCTGCCCTCGGCGAACTCCAAGTCCAGGCCATCGAACACCGTGATGCGCTGCGAATCCCGCTGGAAACTCTTGCTCAGGTTATGGAGCGCGACGAGAGCCAAGGACACACCTCACGGACAGGTGAGAGGGGAGCAGTCCTCCCATCTCTCACGGTTTGAACGCTTCACGGTTTGACCGTCACCCGCATCCCGGGCGCCGGGTTCTCGACCCCGCCGACCAGCAACGTCTCGCCGCCTGAGAGGCCGGAGCGCACCTCGCGCGAACCGCCGCTCGTGGGCCCGGCGTCCACGACCCGCCGCTCGAGCCGCCCGTCCTTCACGACCCAGACCACGGTCTGGCTCGCGTCAGTGTGGACCGCGTCGGCCGGCACGCTCACCCGCGGTCGCGGCGCCGGGCCGGCACCTGGCCGCGCCGTTTCCAGGAACTCGACGCGCGCGCCCATCTCGGGCAGGATGCGCGGGTCGTGGTCGAGGATCGAGACCTTCACCTGCACCGTCGCCTTCTGCCGGTCGGCCGTCGGCACCACCAGGCGCACCGTGCCGCGGAAACCGGTATCCGGGTAGGCGTCGAGGATGATCCGCGCCGGCTGCCCCGCGCGGATGCGCGAGATGTAGGCCTCGTTGACGTCCACCTCGACCTCGAGGGTCGCGAGGTCCGCCATCGTCACGACGGCGCCGCGGGTGAGCCCCCCGCCGACGGACGGTGCCACGACCTCGCCCACCTCCGCGTCCTTGCGGAGCACCGTCCCCGTGAACGGGGCGTGGATCAGGGTGTTGTCGAGGTTGGCGCGGGCCACCGCCAGGGCGGCCTGCGCCGCCCGGACACGGGCCTCCTGCGCCTGCACGCGCGCCACGCCCTGGGCCGCCTTGCTGTCGGCCAGCTCGGCGTCCTGCTGCGAAAGGAGCTGGGTGTTCTGCGCGCGCACGTCGTGGGCGCGCCGCGCCTCGCGCACCAGCTCGTCGCGATCGGCCTGGGCCTCGATCAGCGTCGCCTGCTCGGTGGCGACCGCAGCCTCCGCCTGCCCGACCGCCGCGGTGTAGTCGGCGTTGTCGAGCCGGGCGATCACCTGCCCCTCGGTGACGTGCGAGCCCTCGCTCACGCCCAGATACGCCAGCCGTCCCGGCAGCTTCGCCGACACCGACGCCTGGGTGCGCGCCACCACGTAGCCGTTGGCGACCACGCCCGAGCTGCCCGAAGCTCCACCTCCCACCAGCGTCGCAGTCGCCACGCGAGCCACGGGCGCGCCGCTCCGCCGCACCATCCATACACCCGCCACGATGAGCAGCACCGCGCCCGCCGCGATGGCGACGCTGGTGCGGAACGCGCGCCGCACGCCGCGGGGAGGGGAGTCACGGTTGATCGTCAGGCGCGAGAGATCCGGGACGGGTGTGGTCATGGGCCGCTTTTTCAAGCTAACGTAGGAGCGCCAACCCCGCACGGTTTCGGCGGGCCACGGCGCCGGGAACACCACCATGCACCAAATGAAAGCGCCGGCCCCTCGCGGAGCCGGCGCCGGTGAAGCGGCCTGACGCTAGGTCAGGCGGTAATCTTGCGCACGTTCGCGGCCTGCAGGCCCTTGGGGCCCTGCTTGACCTCGAACTCCACCCGATCGCCCTCGGCGAGCGAGCGGAAACCCTCTGCGATGATCGCGGTGTGATGCACGAAGACGTCCTGGCCGCCGTCCTGCTGGACGAACCCGAAACCCTTCGCGTCGTTGAACCACTTCACCGTTCCCTGCGCCATACGAGACTACTCCTGAAAAGTTGGGCATCGCTGCCCGGTACACACCAGCCACCATGGCCAGTGCAAAGTCTATAACAACAAGAACACCGCCCGGGAAACGCCCCGCAGCGGTGCTGTCATGACTGCTCCGACAAGCTGCTGCAAATGCGTACGCCGTACTGCGTCGATAAGGTGATGGCGCACCGCGACTTTGTCAATAGCCCGGCGGGCGGGCGGGCGCGGACGGCCCTCAGGATCCGGCGGCCGCCGGGTGCGCGGCGGGGCCGAGCCGGCGCACGCTGCGGTACCCCACCAGCGTCGCGCGCTCTTCGTCCCACAGCTTGAGGAAGATGCAACGCAGACCGTACCAGATCGTGAGCCGCGTGACCTGTTGCAGCGCCGGGTTCTCGTCCAGGCACTGCTGCAGCCGGTAGTTCGGGATCCGGCTGTCCAGGTGATGGACGTGGTGGATCCCGATGTTGCCGGTCAGCCACTGCAGGACGGGCGGGAGCACGCAGTACGAGCTCCCCCGCAATGCGGCCGCGACGTAGTCCCATTCCGCCTCGTGCGCCCAGTACGTTTCCCGGAACTGATGCTGGATGTAGAACAGCCAGACGCCCAGCGACGACGCGAGGATGGTGATCGGCAACTGGACCATCAGGAAGGGCTTCAGCCCCACCACGAACGCCATCGCGGTCACGAGGCCGGCAAGTGCAAGATTGGTCTGGTAGATGCTGCGCCGCTCACGCTTCCAGGAGCGAGGCACCAGGGTCGGCAACCGGTGCTTGATGATGAACTGGAACGCCGGCCCCACTCCGAACAGCACCAGCGGGTTCCGGTACAGCCGGTACTGCAGCCTCCGCCACCGGTCACGGGTCGCATACTCCCGCAGCGTCAGCGTATCGATGTCGCCGAAGCCGCGGCGCTCGAGATTGCCCGAGGTCGCGTGGTGGATCGCATGGACCTTCCGCCAGTAGTCGTAGGGCGTGAGCGTGAGGACGCCCAGCACGAAGCCGAGAGCGTTGCTGACCCGGGCCGAGCGGAAGAACGCGCCGTGGCCGCAGTCGTGCTGGATGATGAACAGGCGCATCAGCAGGCCAGCGGCGGGCACCGCGAGCAGCAGCGTGAGCCAGTATGCCCGGCCCGCGAAGAACAGCATGGTGGCCCACAGGAGCGCGAACGGCACCGCGGTGTCGACCAGCTGCCACAGGCTGCGCCTCAGGTCGGGCGTCCGGTAGCGAGCCAGCGCACGCACTACGACCGACGCCGCTCCCGGCGTCCCCTGGCGAACAGGGCTGGTCATCATCTCAATTTAGCCGGTATGAGCCCCGCGCGCTTCGCCGCCGTTCTGCTCGGCGGCCTCGCTGCCTGCGCGCCTTCCCGGCGCGCCATCCTGGACCCACCCGCGGTGCTGGCGCGCCAGAGCTGGTGGGACAACCGGGACTGGGACTGGTACGCCGCCAACATCCCGCTCTTCGAGTCGCCCGACTCTGACGTCGACGCCACCTACTACTACCGCTGGGAGCTGGTGACCAAGCACCTCACCTACGGATCGCCGGCGACGGGGTACACGTTCACGGAGTTCCTCGACCGGCCGTCCTGGTCGGGGGCCTACGGCTCCATCAGCTGCCCCCTGGGCCACCAGCTCTATGAGGCTCGCTGGCTCACGAACCGGCGCTTCGCGCAGGATTTCGCGCGCTACTGGTTCGAGACGCCCGGGGCCGAACCGCGCAGCTACAGCAACTGGTACGGCGACGCGGTCTGGGCGCTCTATCTGGTCCAGCCGGACACGGCGTTTCTGCGCCGGATGCTGCCGCACCTGCGCGCGCAGGTGGCCGGCTGGGACGCGGAGCATTGGGATCCCGCGCACCGCATGTACCACTGGGCCGGGATGCACGACGGGATGGAGTTCAACATCGACAGCCGGCAGACTGGCGACCTGTTTTCCGGCGCCGACGGCTACCGGCCCACGCTGAACAGCTACCTGTACGCCGACGAGCGGGCCATCGCCCGGGCCTCGGCCCTGCTCGGTGACAGCGGTGCGGCGCGCGATTACGCGGCACGCGCCGCCGCGCTGAAGCGCCGCGTCGAAGACGAGCTGTGGGATTCCTCGCGCACCTTCTTCCTGCACCAGTTCGCGCACGCCGAGCGGGGCGGCATCCGCGCGGGCACTCGCACCTACCAGTCGGGGCCGCGGGCCGGGAACCCGCACGGCCGCGAGGAGATCGGCTTCGTGCCGTGGCAGTTCGATCTCCCCGACTCCGGGTACGAGGCGGCGTGGCGCTTCCTGACGGACACCACCCGCTTCTACTCGCCGCGCGGCCCGACCACAACCGAGCGGGGCGACCCGCTGTTCTACGTCTCGCCGCAGTGTTGCTGGTGGAGCGGGAACGAATGGCCGTACGCCACGACGCAGACCCTGGTCGCGCTGGCCAACCTGCTCGACGACTACCACCAGTCGGTCGTCACGAAGGCCGACTACTTCCACCTCTTCAAGACCTACACGCTCGACCAGCGGTGGAAGGGCCGGCCGTACGTGGCGGAGTCGGCCAACCCGGACAACGGGTCGTGGGAAGGCGCCAATTCCTTCTACCACAGCGAGCACTACTTCCACTCGGGCTACGTGGACCTGGTGATCACGGGGCTCGTCGGGTTGCGTCCCCGGCCGGACGACACGCTCGCGGTGCAGCCGCTCGCACCCGACGACTGGCCTTACTTCGCGCTCGACCGCGTGGCCTATCACGGGCACAGCGTGTCGGTGGTGTGGGACCGCGACGGCACCCGCTACCACCGGGGGCGCGGTCTGATGCTGTTCGTCGACGGTCGCCGCGTGGCCGCTGCGCCCCGACTGAGCCGCCTCGCAGCGCCGCTCGGCGCGCCGGTGCCCCTGCCGCCGGTGGACCGGCCGGTGAACCTCGCCGTCAACAACGACGGCACTCCCTACCCGCGACTCACCGCGTCGTACAGCGCGCCGACCACGCCGCCGTTCTACGCCAACGACGGGAACCGCTGGTACGACGCATCGCCCGCGAACCGGTGGACGGCGGCAGGCTCGGGCCGCGCGGCCGACTGGCTGGAGCTCGACTTCGGCGTCTCCCGCCCCGTGGAGCAAGTCGTCCTCTACTTCGTGGACGACGCGAGCAGCATCGCGGCCCCGGCGCGTTACGAGGTCGAAGCGTGGAACGGCGTGGCCTGGACGGCGATTCCCGGACAGCGGCGCACGCCGGCGCGGCCCGAAGGACACCGCGCCAACACCGTGGCGTTCCCGCGCATCGCGACGGCGAAGATCCGCGTGACGTTCACGCACCATCCCGGGGCCTCGACCGGCCTGAGCGAGATCGAGGCGTGGACGCACACACCGCTACCCCTGCCGGCGCCGACGGCGCCGGTGCACAACCTCGCCTACAACGCCGCGGGCACCGGCTATCCGCTCGCGTCCGCCTCGTTCACCTCGCGCTACGACCGCGTCGCCGAGGTCAATGACGGGCGCATCGCGTTCACGCGCGCGTCGCGCAATCGCTGGACCGCGTACGGCTCCCCCCACCGCAGCGACTGGGTCGAGATCGCGTTCGGCGCACGCCGCACCGTCCGGGCCCTCGACCTGTACCTGTGGGGCGACAGCGGCGGCGTGCGGGCGCCGAAGCGCTACGCAGTGCAATATTGGAACGGCCACAGGTGGGCCGACCCGCGCGTCGCACTTCAGACGCCGGCCCGCCCCGCGACCTGGGCCGTGAACTCCGTCCGCATCGAACCCGTGGAGACCGACCGGATCCGCGTGGTGTTCGAGCACGATCTCCCGGCGTTCTCCGGGATAACCGAACTGATGGTCTGGGATACCCTGCCATGACGATGCCCGTCCGTGTCCGCGAGCCTGGCAAGCGCCTCGCCGCCTTCTGTCTCGCCCTCGCCGCCATCGCGGCAAGCGCCGCCGCGCTTCGCGCGCAGGCCGTCCCGCCCACAACCCTCGCGACGCATCAAGGAGCGCGTGTGACTCGAGCGCCGTTCGGAACGACGCCGGCCGGTCAGGCCGTGGACGTGTTCACCCTCACCAACGCGCACGGGATGGAAATCCGCGCGATGACGTACGGCGGCATCATCGTCTCGCTCAAGGTCCCCGACCGCACGGGGCGCCTGGATGACGTGGTGCTCGGGTACGACAGCCTGGCCGGCTACCTCAGGACCACGCCCTACTTCGGGGCGATCGTCGGGCGCTACGCGAACCGGATCGCGCACGCGCAGTTCACGCTCGACGGCACCTCGTACCACGTGCCCGTCAACGACGGCGCGAATTCGCTGCACGGCGGCATCGCGGGATTCGACAAGGTCGTGTGGAACGCCGAGCCGTTCTGGGGCGACAGCGGCGTGGGAGTCGCGTTCACGCACACCAGTCCGGACGGCGACCAGGGGTACCCGGGCAAGCTCGCAGTGCGCGTGACCTACACGCTCACCGACCGAGACGAGCTGGTGGTGGACTACCACGCCACCACCGACAAGGCGACGCCCGTCAACCTGACGCAGCACAGCTACTTCAACTTGGCGGGCGACGGCTCCGGCGACGTCCTCAGGCAGGTCCTGTGGATCAACGCCGACCGCTACACGCCGGTGGACTCCACGCTGATCCCGACGGGCGTGCTCGCCCCGGTGGCTGGCACGCCGTTCGACTTCAGGACGCCGACCGCGATCGGCGCGAGGATCGCACAGGACGACGAGCAGCTGCGGCGCGGGCGCGGCTACGACCACAACTTCGTGCTGAACCGGGCGAGCCCGGGCCTGGTGCACGCGGCCCGCGCCTTCGATCCCGGCAGTGGGCGCACCTTGGACGTCTCCACCACCGAACCCGGATTGCAGATCTACACGGGCAACTTCCTGGATGGCAGCATCACCGGGAAGGCCGGCCACGTTTACGGGCACCGCAACGCATTCTGCCTCGAGACGCAGCACTTCCCCGACTCGCCCAATCAGAGCGGCTTCCCTTCCACCATCCTGCGGCCGGGCGAGGAGTACCGCTCGCGGACCGTCTTTGCCTTCGGCGTGAGCCCGTAGCGCCGATTCCGCCCGGCCGTCCCCGCCACACCGCGCCGTCGCCTGCTTGGGACGGCGCCGGGGTCAAAACCCTCCGAAGGAGAAGCCGAACCGGAACTTCCTGGAGAGATACGACGAGAGCTGCCAGGTGAAGTGTGCCGAGAGATCGAAGGGTGAGAGGAATGGCGTGAGGTTGCCGAGCCCGAAGCCCGCCTCCGTGTAGGGCCGGGACGCCGTCACGAGGAGCGAGTCCCCAGGAAACGGCGGGTGATCGGCGAAGCCGGTCCAGAACGCGCCGCCGTGGATGCTCAGCGTGAACGGCAAGTGCAACAGTTGCCGGTCGAAGTCGTGTCGCACGACAAACAATGCCACCCGGTTTCCCGAGTAGTTCGTTTCGGCCAGCGTGTTGAAGCCGTTCCCCTGGAAGGTCAGGAATTCCATCCCGAAGTCCACCGTGAAGTACCGCTGAGGCGGGACCCAGCCGGTCGCAACGCCGGCGGCGGTGGACACGGTCGTGGTGCCCCACAGCGTGCGCTGCTGCCGTTCCACTTGCAGTGAGTAGCGCCGGTACGAGAAATCGCTCGCCAGGACATCGTGCGCAGAGATTTCAGCGGTCAGCGTGATCCGTGTCCAGGCAGCGCTCGCCAACCGCTGGTCGGTGCGCCCCTCGCGGATCAATTGCCTGGAATCCCAGATCACGCTCCCCGAGAGCGATCGCAGCTGCCCGGCGGCGATGGGCGGATTCGGCAGAACCGGGCGGCGCGACGAGCTGGTCGCGACGACGTCTGCGAGATTCGACTGCCTGGCATCGAGATAGCTCACATCGAGCTGTGTGCGATCGAGGACCTTGGTACTGAGCGAAAGTCCAAGGCCGCGCTCGCGGTAGTAGTCGAGCGGATCGAGCTGCGCGAACAGCGCCCGATACGTCGGGTTGTAGCCGTCCGAGATGAGCGTGGGCCGGCTGGTGGTCTCATCATGGTACGAGCCACCGATCCAGAGCCGCTGGGCGTCGGAGAGGAGCACGCGGCCGCCGACCTCGTACTGCCAGGAACTGCTGCCCAAGGCGTAGCCGAGCTTGGCGCGCAGCGCGACGTCGGAGGCGATCCGCCAATCGTTCCCCGCCCCGAGGTACACCCCGTCCACGCGGTTGAAGTGGAAGAAGTCGGGGTCGGCGGCAAGCCCGGCGACGACGCCGATGCCCTGGCGGGTCCGGGACCAGACCGAGGGTGTACGCCGCTCCTCCGAGTCCGCCCGAGCCCACGCCGCGCGTTCCGCGTCGCTGAGCGGCACGGCATCGGGCGCGGACCAGGCCGCGCTGTCGCCGCGGTCAGCCTGGTCACGAACCACGATGCGGTATTCCCCCAGGCCGGCCGGCGGGTCGGCCTGGCCGAACCGGAAGCTGTCGAGGCGCGCCACCTGCTCGAACAGTACGTGGCTGGGGAGCCGGGGCACCGGGATCCCGGCCACCTGCTCCGGCAACCTGGGCCCGGTGATTCGGGGCCGCGCCTCACCGCTCAGGCGGATCTCCACGGGGAAGAACCGGCCGTCTCCCACGTCCTCGAGGCGCTCCTGGTACCGGAGGTTGATGACGGACGGAAACCGGACGGCATCGGTCACGCCCAGGTCCATCGCCACGACGTCGTAGGTGGAGTCGGCTACTTCCATGGTGCCGACGAAGAGAGGCGCCGAGCCCGATCGGGGCACGACCGCGAGGCGGAACACCCGGCGCCCATTAACCACAACCGTGTCGAGCATCCGGTAGTCGTAGCGGTCGGTAGCGCCGTCAACTATCGGCGAGGGGATGGGCACGTCGCGCACGTCCGCGGACTGACGCCGCCCGATGGCGCGACTGAGCCCGGCAGAAGGGCGTGAGACCAGGTCCACAAAGCGGGCGAGCGGAATGCGGTCCCGGTCGAAGTCGGCGATGTCGCTCACCGCCACGACGCTGCGCTCCGCCCCCGCGTTGCTCGACCGCCGGTGCGCCAGGATGGTCTCCTGGTAGTCGCCGGGGTGCCGAGCGTACACCGAGGTACGCCGCTCCGCCAGATAGAGCACCGAGCGTGCCGAATCGACTGGCTGTCCGGGGTCGCGGACCACGACCTTGGAGAAGGCGTCGTAGCGGAAGGCGCCGGCCGCGAGGAGCATCTCGCGCCGGCGCGCGATCACGCGCGTCACGATGGCCCTGGCGTCGGGTGCCACCGCAGGCGCAGCGAGCGCGGCACCCAACTGTGGTGACTGCTGTGCCTCGGCTGGGCAGGCAAGCGCGCAGAGCCCCAAAACCATCAGGGCCTGGCGCGTCTGGGGGCGGGGCATGCAACACCTGATACGCTGGCGGCCGCGCGAGGTTCCGCCGGCACGGCGGCCGGGGCGCGGTGGATCAGGCGGGCCCAGGGGTACTTCGGCCCGGCCTGCTCCCTGGCCTCGCGGCCCCGGCAAGCCGGGAAGAGCGATGCTCAAGCCCTGAGGTAGTCGGCCCGCCAGTTCTTCACGAGCTTCTTGATCTCGGTCCTGTCCATCAGCTTCTCCTCGAGCACCTTGCGGGCGAGCGCCGGGAACTCCTCGTCGCTCGCGAATCTGAGGGCGACGAGCTGGCCGGGAGAGAACTCACCGGCGCGCTTGGCGAGATCCGGGGCGAGCCGCTGGAGCCGCAGCGTCTCCTCGAGGCGGATGACCCTGTCCTGCACCGTTACCGGGAACTGCCGCATGTAGAGGAACATGACGACGAACGCCAGCGCCATCATCAGATCGACCCAATGCTGCGCGGTGTGCGTGATGATGACGTGCCGGACCGTCCACACCAGGTAGAGGAGGAGCAACGCGCTCAACACGAAGTGGAACAGCGGGACGTAGCGGGTATGGTTGGCGAAGTTCTGCGGCTTCACGCTCATTGAGCCTCCTTGGGATCGTCAGTGGATGCGGTAATCTAGCGCCGGACTGCATCCGGGACGCGAGCCGCGACTAGCGGCCGCCCAGCCCGATGGCCAGGACGACCGACTGTAGGCTTTCGGTGCCGGCGTTGTTCTTGAGCCGGGCCTGGTCCACCACATAGGCGAGGCGCACCCAGAGCGGTGATTGCAGCAGCTTGGGTGACTGCGGCAGCTTGAGGGTGAGTCCCGCCTCCGCGCCGCGGGCGCCGGACGCGCCGGAACTCACGTTCACGCTCGACGCCACGGCCACCCACACTTCACCGTACGCCAGCCATTGCCCCTCGATGATGGGCGCGTCCGCGTGCGCGCGGCCTTCCCACAGCACCCAGCGCTCCGTGCCGCCGGGCGCCGCGTAGGCGCGCAGGTGCGGCCCGGCCTTCAGCGCCAGCCAGGGCAAGGGCCGCGCGGTGAGAAACAGGCTGCCTTCGACGATGTCCCGGGCCGGGGCGCCGCCGGTGTCGGCGGCGAGCCGGCCCTGCGAGTACGAGAGTTCGAAGGACACCGGACGCAGGTCGACGCGCAACCGGCCGCCGGCCACGAGGCCGCTCAGCTTCGCTCCGCCGCCTGGAGACGCGCTCTGGAATTGCGGCCACGAGATGCCGAGGTCGCCGCCGAGGTACCGCGGGACCTGCGCGGCGATCGGGCTGACCGGCAGGAAGCCGAGCACGAGCGGGAGGGCGCGGAGGTTCACGGCGCCTCGACGACCCGGCTGGTGCCGGCGCGGATCAGGATGCGCACCTCCTGCCGGCGTGCGACGTTCTCGGCGTGCACCGAGTCCGCCTGGTGCTGCCACGCGAGCTGAAGCGCGCGGTTCGCCGCGATGTTCTCGGGAATCGGCTGCGCACGCCGCTGCGCGCGGAGCCCCAGGATGCCGGCCACGCTCAGCCCCCCGGCCACCACGAATCGGTCGGCGGAGGCGCTGGAGCGTCCGGCGACGAGCGAGGGGAGCACGGTGACGGCAACCGCCGCCACGAGCCCGGTGGCGAGCGCACGCAGGCCGCTCCCTCCAGGAGCCTGCTCAGGCTTCAAGAGCGAGTTGGGCACGGGAGCGGGAAGGAGCAGGGTATCACGGCGCACGCGCGTGAGGTCGAGTGAGAGCATGGCCGAACGCACCACGCGCCCGTCGCCGCCGCGCGAATTCACTTGCAGCACGTAACGGCCGCTGTCGGGCGGATTCCCGTCCGCGGCGCGCCCATCCCACCGCAGCTGAAGGCTGTCGCCGACGCCGCCCTGATACAGGGTGCGCAGCGGCGCACCATTCGGTCGCAGCACCGCCACATCGACCGGGTGGAAGGTCGTCGCGTACAGCCAGATCGAGAGCGCGTCGCCGGGGGAGTGCAGCTCAGTGACGGGCGGCACGACCACCGCGACGGCGCGGGTGATGAGCTTCATCTGCTGGAACAGCCCGGTGATCTCCGGCGGGAAGACCAGCTGGTCGATGTGGTAGCGCGGGTCGATGCGCAGCAGCCGGCCGAACAGGGTCGCCGCGGAGTCGCGGCGCTCGCGATACAGGGCACTGGCGCCCAGGTAGACCAGCCCCCGGACTCGATCGCTGTCGGCGAGCGCGGAGCTCGGCTGGGCCAGGGCGGCCCCAAGGATCGCGGAGGCGCTGTCATACTCCAGGTCCCGATACGCGCGGATGCCGCGGGCGACCTGGTCTGTGGGCGTCTGCGCGCGCACGGCGCCGGCCGCGGCGCCGGTGAGGATAACGAGGGCGAAGGCGAGCGCCGCGCGCTTCACGGGCGCTGGACGAGCGTGATGTCGGTGAGGCGCACCGTCTGGCCGGCTTCTACCTGGATTGTGCGCTCGAACGGCGCATAGCCCTCGCGCAGCACGCGGATCGTGTGCGGGCCCGCGGAGAGCGTGAGGTTGGCCTTCGGCGTGTTGCCGACCAGCTGCCCGTCCACGTACAGCTGGCCCCACGGATTGGCGTTCACGAACAGCCGCCCGGGCTCGGCTGCCGCTGGAGGCGCGGCGCTGGCGCGTCCGGAAGGCGCCGGGGGTGAGGGTTGGGCTCGCTGCCGCAGAGCCTCGGCCCGCGGGCGCGGCGCGCCCTCAGGCGGTGCCGAGGTCAGGCGTGCCTGAGTCGATCCTGGCGGCGTGCGGCTAGGCGACGCCACGCCCGTCGAGCCGGGACGCTGTCGCAGCTGCCCGCCGCTATCAGTCACGAGCGGCGCGACGGGCGCCGGCTGAGCCGGGGCGAGAACCTGGTGGAACGCCCGGAGCACGGCCGGGCGCTGCCACACCACGACTGTCGCGACCACCGCGACGGCGAACGCGCCGCCGACGATCAGTCGCCACCGCACCGGGCGCCCCGGCGGCTTCCAGTCGGTCTGGCGCAACACCACGCTCGAGCTGCGCCCCGAGGGGCGCGCCTCCAGCACCGCTGCCGAGTACGTCTCCAGCGCGGCCACGAAATCGAGGACGCTGCCGAATCGGTCCATCGGCTTGGGGCTCAGCGCGCGCTCGACGGCGTGTCTCACGTGTGGCGGGACGCCCGAGAGCGACGTCGCCATGCGCGCCGCCTGCGCGCCGCGCCCCGGCTCGCCGAGCGGCGCTCCGGTGAGACACTCGGTGACCATGACCGCGAGCGCGTACTGGTCGGCTGACGGCGTCCAGAGGCCTTCGGGGGCGCTGTAGGGCGGCCGGTCTTCCTCGGTGTGGCGCGACGAAGCCGGCGGAGCGGCTGCAGATTCCGACGCGGGCGGGGGCGGCGGCGCGGCGCGGGGCGGCTGCTCGAGCGCGCGCGTGACCAGCAAGTCGCAGAGGTGAACCCAGCCCTCCGCATCGATCAGCACGTTCTCCGGCTTGAGGGCGCCGTGCACGACGCCGCGCCGATGCGCGTGGTCGAGCGCGCTCGCCACCTGGGCGGTAACCCGCAGGCACGCCTTCAGGTCGAGCGGGCCGCGCTGCAGGAGGAAGTTCCGCAGCGAGCGGCCCTGCACGTGATCCATCGAGTACCAGTAGAGGTGCTCGGTCCACCCATGCTCGAACACGGGCACGATGTGCGGGTGCTCAAGCGCGGCGACGGCCTCGACGGCGCGCCGGAACTTGTCGTCGGCATCGGCCCGGCCTTCGACCGGGCGCGGCAGCACTTTCACGACGATCTGGCGATCGGAGCCCTGCGCGCGCGCGAGGTAGACGGCGGTGGTGACGCCGCGGCCGAGGAAAGTGTCGAGGCGGAACTGCTCCGCGAGTTCCTGGCGGGCGAGGTCATCGATGGCCTCGGTGCGCGGCGCCTCGACGGCGACGATGCCCTCGGGCACGAAGCCGCACAGCTCGCAGCGGTGCGTCAGGGGCGAGATCTCGCCGGCGGAGCAGTTGGGGCAGATCACGGCAGGCCGATG
>Ga0209777_10002435_pt1 | contig 24475 bp, 25 predicted proteins | sample FrelakmetHBP12HB_FD_187147 | JGI IMG/M metagenome (GOLD analysis project Ga0209777, IMG submission 187147) | Freshwater lake sediment microbial communities from the University of Notre Dame, USA, for methane emissions studies -HBP12 HB (SPAdes)... | ecosystem: Environmental > Aquatic >... | reverse complement strand
TGCTAGCATGATGATGGCCGAGACAGGATTGAGATGGAAAGTCGTCGGCAAAAGGAGGGAGATGGCTGCCACTGGTCCAAGACCTGGCAGTACGCCTACCAGAGTTCCAATCAGAACCCCAATAAAACAGAATAAGAGGTTGCTTGGCTGAAGGGCAACCTGAAAACCCATGGCAATACAGTGCCAATAATCCATCCTCTTTTCCTCAAAAACCAATAGGTCCCTTTGGAAGCTGGGCTTTCAGCCAAACCTCAAAGATCCCGTAAGCCCCAATGGCTGTCCCGATAGCCAAAGAAATCACGAGGTACCATCTCTGAGGTTGCACAGCGACCAATAAGAAACCGACGAAGAGTGCGGTGCATAAGAGAAAGCCGAGAGGCTTCAGTAAAAGCGCATAGGCAAAAAGGGCCAGCAAGACGATGAGGGATTTCTTCCACATCAAGCCCCTCGTCGTTGGCTTCCAAACTATGCCACTTCTTTGTTTTAGAGTGCCATGCACCAGCCCTACGATGGAGAAAAAGGAGATAGCCAAGCCGGCAAGAAAAGGCAAGAAACCTGTTCCAGGAGAATCCAAAGTTCCAAGATCGTAGCCTACAGAAGAGACGGCTATGATTGTCCCAAAAACAAGCAAAACCCCTGCGCTCACCTGGTCGTTGTTGAAGCTGAACATAGGGGGATCTCTTACTCCTTCCGCAAGCCCAGACTCCTGATTAAGGCCCCCACTTCTTCGTTCATTTGCACCAGGTGTTTGGCCAGGTCTTTCGGCCCTCGATAGATTACCGGCTGGTCGAGCTCGTGGCCTAACTTAATAAAATCGGGATCTTCCATAGCCTCTTTGAAGGCCTTATGAAGCACTTCCACCAGGTTAGGAGAAAGCCCCTTTGGGCCGACGATGCAGATGAGGCTGGGGGCCGTGATGTCGTAACCCAGTTCAAGCAGGGTGGGAACGGTAGGGAAATCCGTCATCCTCTTCTCGCCGTAAACCGCCAGAAGCCTCAAACGCCCTGTCTCCACGTACTTCTTCCATTCAGTCGTTTGGGAGGATGCCTCCACATGGCCTCCAAGCAGTGCAGAGATGGCGGGTGTTCCACCATCGAAGGGAATATGTGTCCACTTAATCTTCTCTTTCAGGGCCAATCGTTCCATGACAAGGTGCTGAGGAGTTCCCGGACCGGCTGTACTGTAACGGATTTTTCCAGGGTTTGCCTTGGCGTATTCAATGAATTCTTTGAAGGTCTTCCATGGCGAATCGGACTGGACCACCAGTCCATATAGGTATACTGCATATTGTATGATTGGGGTAAAATCGCTGGCGGAATCATAGGGTACTTTTCGCATGTGCTGGCTGAGAACTGCCCCACTTGGAAGAACTCCTATGGTATACCCATCCGGCTTCTCGTTCTTCAGGCTGGCCACCCCCACGGCCGATCCACCACCAGGCTTGTTGACGACCACGATCGGTTGCCCAAGAATTTTGCTGGCGGCAGTAACCAAGGGCCTGGCACAGATGTCGGTCGACCCTCCTGCCGGGTATCCGATGATGAAGTTGATCGGTTTCGTCGGATATTTCTCCTTAGCGAAAACAGCCCATGGGAGAGCGATCACGAAAAATAAAAGGCAGAAAAGAGTGGTAAGCCGCATCGCACCTTTCTTTCTCAAGGGGACATTACTGCCGGGTAAACTCTGTTCCATTGTTAAACCTCCTCCTCTTTCTTATTGTCAGTCAATAAATCATCTTATTATCGAATAGCAATCATTTTTTAGCAAGAGGTAACCTTTTCGGGCAAAGATCTCTTTGCCTGAATCCGACAACGCATCTCTTTTCAATGAGTTGATAAGAAGCTGCCTTTTGATAGGTAGAGTCTAAAATAAGTCAAAGACAGGGTCAAGGAGAAAAAGAGGAGGAAAGGGATAGGAGGGTGGAGGTTTTTTAAAGGAAACGATACGAGGAGGGGCCGAAATAAATGAGGTCGGGGTTCAAATCTAAATTGTTAACAAATAAGTCACTAATTATGATTTGACTAAAAAGATCATTTGGCAGGCCAAACAGTCCGTGTCAAATGGCTGCAAGGTCAAGAATAAAGATTTGCCCCCAGGCGGTCACTCCATCTTTTCGATCGCTCTTAGATTCATGGCAGTACCCCAGCTTTATTTCTTCGGTGGCCAGGTGGGTCTCGGCCGAGAATAGATTTTTTTCAGACCTTCAAGGCTGTATTCTTTTGATTTACAGAAGTTAATCACGGGCCTTTCCCAGTCTTCGACCAGTTGGGTCGCTTTGGCAACGTCTCTCGCGATCTCTTTCGGAATCGAAATAACCCCATGCTTGTCTCCATAGATCAGATCTCCCGGTTTGACAAGCAATCCACCCACTTTTACGGGAATACCAATCTCAATCAGGTGAACATAGGCATGGGAAACAGAGATGCAGCTTGAGAAGAAATGAAATCCAGCCTCCTTCACTTCGTCAAGATCGCGGACCGATCCATCTGTCACAGTCCCCACGCACCCCAGAGCCTTGTGGATATTTCCGTTGACTTCCCCCCAGAAAGAACCTAAAACCGGCCTATCAATATCATGAATAACCGCCACCCTGGGCGCTGGAATCTTCTGGATCTCTTCCCACCAATCGGGTGGTGGAATCCGTCGTCCCTCCGATAAAGCCGCAGTTATGACAGCGGTCGTAGCGTAACCGATCATTGGTCCAAGATTGGGGAAGACGCATTTGATCTCAGGGAGCATGAATCCCTCGTTTCGTGGCCGAATGTTAACGAGCTCAATTCCATTGGAAATGGCGCACGTAGGCCATTTGCATATCGCTTCTAATTCTTCCCTGCTTAGGTAGTCGGACATGTTGACCTCCTCATGGGTTTATCAAAGACGATGGGCATTGAAATCTCTCCCGGATGAAAAGAATAGATTGTCCGAAAAAATTCCAAAACCTCATCGACCGGTTTTCTATCTTTTTGGGGAGACTCATCAGTAATGAGATTGTAATAAGATTGGGTCAAATCTAAATTGTTAACAAATAAATCACTAATTATGATTCGGCCTCAAACTTAGCCGGTAGCTTGATAAAATGATAGAGTTGCTTTTTGATGGTAAGAGTATAAAATAAGCTAAAATAACGGTCAAGGAGAAAAAAGTCGAGAAATATGTCTTATAAGGAGAATAAAATGAAGGCCCTTATTTTAAAAGAATACAATAATCTTGAATATATTGACATGGATAGACCGGTAATCAAAAGTGATGATGAGGTTCTCATAAACGTTAAAGCATGCGGAATATGCGGTAGTGATGTTCATGGCATGGATGGAAGCTCGGGAAGAAGAATTCCTCCTATTGTAATGGGGCATGAAGCTGCAGGAGTTATTGCAGAAGTTGGAAAAAATGTAACTCAATGGGCACAAGGAGATAAAGTAACCTTTGATTCAACAATCTATTGCGGGAAGTGTCATTTCTGCCAACAGGGTTACATTAATCTTTGCGATAATAGACGTGTTGTCGGTGTTTCCTGCGTCGATTACCGACAGCATGGTGCCTTTGCAGAATATATCGTTATTCCTCAACGTATTCTTTATAAACTTCCCGATGGAGTTACCTTTGAGCAGGCCACAATGTTTGAAGCCCTTTCAATCGCTTTTCATGGAGTTAGAAGAACACCGATTGTTTTGAACGATACGGCTGTCGTTGTAGGAGCTGGAATGATTGGACTTTTAGTAATTCAGTCGTTGAGACTCGCCGGTTGCGGGAATATCATTGCTGTTGATATTGACGATGGAAAACTTAATCTGGCTAAAAAAATGGGTGCAGATTTTGGATTCAACTCAAGTACGGTAAATGTTAAAGAAGAGGTTTTAAACTTAACACACAAGAGGGGGGCTGATTGTGCTTTTGAAGTGGTGGGAATTTCTCCTGCCGTTAATACAGGAATTGAGGTTATAAAAAAAGGGGGAAGCGTAACGCTTATAGGAAACATAAGGGCACAAATTGATTTTCCACTTCAAACGGTTGTTACCAGGGAAATAACGCTATATGGATCATGTGCATCAAATGGAGAATATCCGGCTTGCATAGATATGATTGTTCGCAAAAAAATAGATGTTGATTCCTTGATTAGCGCTGTCGCCCCACTTTCAGAGGGGATATCATGGTTTAAACGTTTATATAAAAGAGAACCGGGATTAATGAAGGTTATCCTTAGGCCATAGTAAAAATAGTTTTGAAGGGTAACGTAACTCATGAAAAAATTAAGAACCGCGGTTATCGGGGTTGGTAAAGCAACTCATTTACATGCGAAGGCGTTAAAAAATATAGATAGTGCTGAATTTGTTGCCGTCTATAGCCGAGACATTTCCAAAGCACAAATGTTTGCGGATCAATATGATTTAAAACCATATTCTGACATTGAGGAAATGATTCATGGATCAAAAATAGATGTGGTCACAATTTGCACTCCTCATCCTGCCCATAAAAATGTTGTCTTGCAGGCGATCCAGGCAGGATCTCATGTACTGGTTGAAAAACCTTTGGCTTCAACATTGGAAGATTGTGATGCAATGATTGAAGCTGCAAAGAAAAGAAGTGTTCTTCTTGGAACAATTAGTCAAAGACGATTCTATAAACCGGTTTTGAGAGTTAAAAGAGCGATTGATGCCGGTAAAATCGGCAAACCAATATTAGGTACGGTAACCATGCTTGGCTGGCGTGATGAAAATTATTATAGAAGTGATCCGTGGCGAGGAACATGGAAAGAAGAAGGCGGCGGTGTTCTTGTAAATCAAGCACCTCATCAACTTGACCTTTTACTATGGTACATGGGACCTATCGACGAATTATTTGGTTACTGGGAAAATCTTAATCATCCCTATGTTGAAGTTGAAGATTCGGCAATAGCGGTAATAAAGTTTAAAAATGGCGGGATTGGAAACGTCGTGGTAAGTAATTCCCAAAACCCAGCCTTGTTCGGACAGGTACATGTTCACGGAGAAAACGGCGCCTCAATCGGTGTTCAGACAGACAGCGGTGCAATGTTTATTGCCGGAATGTTGGGGATGGCTGAACCTCCCTATAATGATATTTGGACTGTTCCCGGTGAAGAATCAATGTTGGAACAATGGAAAAAAGAAGACGCTGATTTTTTCAGCAAAATCGATCCGACGTATTATTTCCATGAAAGACAATTTGAAGATTTTGTTAATGCTGTTGCCGGTCGAAAAAATCCTTTGATTGATGGGGAAGAAGGTAGAAAAACTGTTGAACTATTTACTGCAATTTACAGATCAAAAAGGGACAAAAAATCGATAAAATTCCCTTTAAAACCGGAACATGGAATTGATTTTGATGGAAGACTTAAAAGATGAATGGTTTGATTAGATAAGAATTTACTTTTAACTCGTGATTATTATCGTCCCCTAACGGATTACTAATAAGGGTCTCATAATAGTCTTGACAGTAATATGCAGGTTGGCGATAAATGGGATCTGGGGGTCTTCTTTTCAGGGGTGTCCACCATTAAGCCAGGAGCTTCTTTGCCGGGCCAAAAATTGAAAATTATTTTAGGTCCAGGCCATCCTCAAAGCCCATAATGAGCCGGGCGGTGAATGCCCTGCTCCTAATCAACTTAAACATTTGGGCCGGCAGTAGGGCAATGAGTTACCTTTTGGACACCCCTGAAAAGAAGACCCCTAGATCCCTGGTAACAAAATTTTGTCGATATTATTATGAGACCCTTACTAACTGTTCAAACGTATTAAGAATAAGAAAACGAAGGAGAGTAAGGATATGAAGATACTCTGTATTGGTGATGCGATGATTCCGGGAGCCAATTTTGCCGCTGCCTGCGATGAGTTGTGCCTGAAGGATAAGGCCATTCAGGTTGTTGATTGGGAAAGGGATTCGTCGAATCTTCAAAAACGGCGACTTGTGATCGAAAAACAAGGGCCGGACGCCGAACCGGTCTTGCCGGAAATCCTCAATGCCGACAAGGATACCGAAATGCTGCTTGTTTTGTTTGCTCCCATATCATCAAAGGCTATGGACGCCCTGCCCCATTTGAGACTGATAGGTGCTGCCCGGGCCGGCATTGAGAATATCGACCTCAAGGCTGCGACTGATCGCGGCATAGTGGTTCAAAACATCATGGGACGCAATGCTCAGGCGGTCTCCGACTTTGCCATCGGTTTACTGTTTGCAGAAGCCCGTAACATCGCCAGGGCGCACCAGTCAATAAGAAAGGGGACCTGGCGCAAGAAATTCCCGAACTCAGACTTCGTGCCGGAAATCTCCGGAAAGACCCTCGGCATCATCGGATTTGGTTACATTGGGAGATTGATCGCTCAGAAGATGGCAGGGTTCGACCTGAAGGTGCTTGTGCACGATCCTTACGTATCTGATGAGGTGGTCAGTGCTTCCAAGGCAAAAAAGGTGACCAAGGAAGAGTTGTTGAAACAGTCTGATTTTATTTCAGTGCATGCCAGGCTGACCGAAGCCTCAAAGGGTCTTATCGGGAGGAACGAGCTGAACATGATGAAGAAGACCGCGATACTGATAAATACAGCGCGGGCGGGACTGATTGATGAGGAGGCACTTTATCAGGCCCTGAAGGACAACAGAATCGCCGGTGCCGCTCTTGATGTGCACTGGGAGGAGCCGCTTCCTGAGAAAAGTAGGTGGCTTCAGCTCGATAACGTCACCCTAACGACGCACATTGCCGGGACGACAGCCGAGGCACTCACCAACTCTCCGTACCTTTTGACAAAGGACGTCAGCAAGCTGCTATGCGGCGGAACTGCCGATTTTATCCTCAATCCGGAAGTCCTCGACAATCCAGTATTCAAGACATGGCTCTCCGGTCTGGGCAACTCAGGTGTTCAAAAACAATAGGAAGACAGAAGACTCAGGAGGATAAAGTTATGATAGTCAATCTTGGCCAAGTTCTTAAGCCTGCAAGGAAACATGGTTACACGATCGGGGCATTCAACATTTACAACCTTGAAACAATAAATGCGGTATATCGTGCAGCCTGTGATGAGAGTTGTCCGGTTATTTTCGCCTTCGGAGAAAAGTACATCGAAGTCGCCAATCTCAAGATCATCGCCACGATAGTGAGCGAACTGGCCAATCGGTCCCCAATACCCATGGTGCTGCATCTCGATCACTGCAAGGCGATCGAAGTCATTCACCAAGCGGTGCAAGCCGGGTTCAGCTCTGTGATGTTTGATGGTTCAAGGCTGCCCTTCTTTGACAACCTAGTTCTCACGAAGAAAGCGGTTGAATTCGCTCATAGCGTCGGTGTGAGCGTGGAGGCAGAGCTTGGTTCTGTCCCCTTTGACCATACCCATCACGATGTTCCCGAGGAGTATCTGACAAGGGTGGATGAGGCAGTGCGTCTCGTAGAGGAAACCGGCCTGGATGCGCTTGCCTTGGCAATCGGCACGGTGCATGGCGAGTATAAAGGACGTCCCAAAATATATCATGATCGCCTGGCAGAGATTGCAGCAGCAGTCTCAGTTCCTCTTGTCCTGCACGGCGGCTCGGGTGTTCCTGAGGAGGACGTCCAGCGGGCCATCAGCCTGGGGATATCCAAGATCAATGTCAACACGCAGATCTCCGCCGTGGCAGTGAAAAAACTTCAGGAACTCTGCGCTCGGGAAAAACCGGGACATCTCTCTTTCCTCCTGCATGAGGCTGAGGAGGTAATGGTTCAAGAAATCAAGGGATACATTCGGCTGTTCCTGAATGGGAAGTCCCCGGAAACCTCCTGGTAAGAGGGTGCATGATCTTCTGGGTGAAACAGCAACGGAATGATTTACTGGGTATCGGCTGCCTGGAGAGAAAGTGAAGATAGGACATCGGGCTCCTACCCTAACAACAACTGCTCATGGAAAGCAAGGACATGTCTGAGAACAAATACATCGCCTGCATCGATGTTGGAACAACGGGAACCCGGACAATCATTTTTTCGGCTCAAGGTGTATTAGTCAGCCAGGCGTATGAGGAGTACTCCAGCATTTTCCTTTCACCGACCTGGATCGATCACGATCCGACCACCTGGATCCAGGCAACATACCACACGCTGAAACAGGCGATTTCCCAGTTCCCGGGCGACCCGAGAGACATTGTTGCCCTTGGCGTAATCTCTCAGCGGTCAACCTTTATTCCGGTGGACCCGAACGGCACCCCCCTGGACAATGCAATCCTCTGGCAGGACAAGAGGGCAACGAGCCAAGCCGTGGCGATAAGAGAGAAGCTCGGCGCCGAGTTCATTTACAGAAAGACGGGGCTTCGCATTGATCCCTACTTCTCTCTGCCCAAGCTGTTATGGATCATGGAGAATAAGCCGGAACTGATACGAAAGACGCATAAGATTCTTTCCGTGCACGGGCTTGTTATGCACTACCTTACCGGTCAGATGATCACGGATTGGACACAAGCCTCGCGTACGATGTTATTTAATATCAGTAGCCTCCAGTGGGATGCCGAACTCTGTGAGTTCTTTGACATCCCTATGAAGCTTTTGCCTTCAGCCGTCCCGCCCGGAACGATCGCCGGGATCCTGAAAAAAGAGTTGCAGACAGAATTCAACCTTCGAGCCGATATTCCTGTCGTCTCAGTCGGTGGTGATCAACAGGCAGCGGCAGTCGGCCTGGGCGTTGTACAATCGGGACTGATGGGCGTGAACACGGGAACCGGTTCTTTCATCCTGTCGCCTGCTGAAAAGCCTGCCTTTGATGAACAGCAGCGGATGATATGCACAGCGTCTGCGGTTGCCGGGAAGTGGCTTGTTGAGGCCAGCATTTACACAACGGGATCCGTATACCGATGGTTCCGCGACAACCTTGCCATGATCGAAATCAAGGCCGCAAGAGAACTGCAGATCGACCCCTATGACGTCTTGAACAGCGAAATGAAAGATACGAATCCTGGAGCCCAAGGGATCATGGTTCTGCCGCATTTTGCAGGATCTGCCGCGCCTTACTGGGATCCGCTTGCCGCCGGGGTCATCTTTGGGCTTTCGCTGGGCCACAAGCGCGCCGATGTCATCAGAGCAATTCTTGAGGGTCTCTGTTTCGAAATCTGCCAGAACATTCGGATAATAGAAAGCCTCACGAGTCCCATTCGGGAAGTCCGCGTCAGCGGTGGCCTAACACGTTCAATGATTTTTAATCAGATGCAGGCGGATATCTATGGCAAGGCGATATTACGGGGGGTTTCAGAACAATCCTCAGCGCTGGGGGCAATGATCGTTGCGGCGACCAGCATAGGTCTGTATGCTGATATCGCTGAGGCCGTCAGCAAAGCGATTGCCTTTGATACCCCGAACAGAAAGGTTCCTGAAAGTCGGTTTCAGGTGGTTTACGGAAAGATGTTGGATATGCATGATGCACTCTATAAAGCGCTTGCCTCTCATGGCATTTATGAGAAAGCAGACGAAGTGAGGCAGCTCATTCATAACCTATCCTCTTGAGTTCGACGGCCCTTACGGTGCATCTCAATTTTCTTTTTGACGAAATCTTTGTGAGACGTTACAAAAAAAACTTTATTACAATTGTCTGATCCTATTTCCTGGTGATTTCAATCAGCGCGAACGCCTGTCATCCGTCGATGGGGCAACGGGTGAAATCGAAGGGAACATCTTGCGCTACGGGAGCCAAGAAAGCATTTTGAGCCAAGGTGAGATAGACGCCAGTCACCCCACCATGTTGTCTTCGATGCCGGCGCGCGTGTTCTTCTGACCAGAAGAAGACGGACTTATGTCAGAAGTCATCGATGATACTGGGCGCTTTGAGCCTCGTGAAGTCGACCATGGGCACAAAAAAAACTGGGGCACTGGTGGGATCGGCGAGAGTAAAACTCAGATCGTGACGCATAGTGAATCGAATAGGGACTTTGCAGCAGGCGCACTCGGATTCGACGTCGAACGAAAGAGGTTCATTTCTCAATTTCCCTTGCACGAAGGGAGTCGCTACCGCGTCTGTTCCTCAGGCGGCCCAGAGTTTTTCACCGCTGGAGAACGCCAACCTGTGTGGGGTCGGCTCGGCAGTAATAGGGTAGGCCCAGACGATCTCTCGGCCCTCCGGCCGGAACAAAAAAATAAGACGGCGCTCCAACTCGTCTAAGATCTGGATGACGCGCGTTTCGCTCAGCCCCAAATGGTCTGCAACAAAGTCGGGCGGCATTGGCTTGGCGAAGCTCGGCAGATTTTTGACTACGAAATGGTGCACACGTCGGTGGTCTTCGTCCAGGCCGCCGAGGACCCTTTTGGTTTTCCTGGCCCCCTGCCGCAGCATTCGAGTGAATAGAACCCAAGGGACAGGCACCATGTATCGCTTGAACCCCAACACAACTCTACGCATAGTTTGCTAAGACCTTGCTTTTTGATGGGAAGAGTATAAAATATGGTTAAATAGCGGTCAAGGAGAAAAAGAGGCGGATTTGGTGCAAGGAGATTTAATTTCTTTTTGACGAAGCCCTCGAGAAATGGTACTATAGAAACCATAGTAACGAACTATTTGTTCTTTCTGGTCAGGGATATGAGAGCACATAGCGGCCAGCCAATCTAAGGCATCGAATCGTTTCCGGCGTTGGCGGAGGAATTGCACTCGACCGCGATGGCAACTATGCCAAGACCAAACGCGCGTACGATACGTTGGTGTTTGTTACTGGTAAAAATGCAAGCTGGAGTATGGGCAAGGCATTCTTAAAGATTCATTTCTTCGCAAGTCATTATGCTAAGCCTATTGCCATCGCAACCAAACCAACATTGGGCGAATGCCTCTCCTTACCGTCGGTTTGCGAAAGTCAACGTCGTGTGGTATATTGATATAGCAGGTTTGTTCGATGTACAAATCTCTCAGGTATCACTGGTTGGTATCTCAACATGGAGTATCCTATCGTGCCAAACTTTCCGTTTCCTGTTTTATTGATCATTGTACTTGCATTGATCTTTGATTTTCTTAATGGCTTTAATGACAGTTCGAACATTGTTTCGACGATGATTGCTTCCCGTGCACTTTCGGGACGCCAAGCGCTGGCGATCACTGCCATCGCCGAATTCGTCGGGCCGTTTCTCTTTGGTGTGGCGGTGGCGACGACGTTGGGCCATGAAGTGTTAAATGACAGCCAGCTTAAACTATCGGTCATCCTTGCTGCTCTTAGCGCAGCCATCGTCTGGAACATCATCACCTGGTGGCTGGGCATTCCGTCGAGTTCGTCACATGCCTTAGTTGGGGGTCTGATAGGTGCAGCGGTTATTGAGAATGGATGGGGCGTGATCAAACTGGCTGGGTTGGGCAAGGTATTCCTGGCACTGGCGACCTCACCACTGATCGGGTTTGTTTTAGGTTATCTGGTAATGAAGCTGGTACTGTTTCTTGCACGTGGGGCGTCACCAAGTATCAACACATTCTTCAAACGAGCACAAGTCGTGACCGCTGTGACCTTAGCGCTCTCGCACGGAACAAACGATGCGCAAAAGACGATGGGTATGATCACGCTGGGATTGGTCTCTGGCGGGGTGCTGCCGGCATTTCAGGTACCCATCTGGGTGATCGCGCTTAGTGCGAGTGCGATCGCGTTTGGCACCTGGACAGGCAGCTGGCGACTTATCAAGACCCTCGGAGGCAAATTCTTCAAGATTCGTCCGGTCCACGGATTCACTACCCAGAGTTCATCTGCAATCGTTATACTTGGTGCGGCATTGATGGGTGGACCGGTGAGTACCAGCCAGGTCGTCAGTTCAGCAATTATGGGCACTGGTTCGGCCGAACGCGTTTCCAAGATTCGTTGGGGTACGGGTGGTCAAATTTTGCTCACTTGGCTGATGACGATTCCGTTCGCCGCGGCTCTCGCGGCACTGTTGGAAATCATTTTAAGGAGCTGGATATGAGTTGGTTAAGTAATTTCTTTAAGCCGCGTCAAGACAATTTCTTGCGTTTGCTCATTGAGCAAGCAGAGTATGCAGTTAAAGGGCTGGAATCACTGTTGGCGTACATGCGGGATGGCAATCCAGCATCTGCCGACGAGGTGCGACAGTTCGAGAAAGAAGCCGATGAGGTTCGACGCATTCTGGTTGATGATCTTAATCGAACCTTCGTCACGCCGATGGATCGCGAGGACATCTTTGCGCTCTCACGCGCGGTCGATGACATTCTCGATTATGCTTATTCCACCGTCGATGAGATGACTGTGTTGTGCGTAAAGCCCAATGATCATTTACAGCAAATGGTCTCACTGTTGCGCGACGCCGCGGTGGAAGTGCACATGGCGATGAAGCAGCTCAAAGATCATCCGCGAGTGTCGACCGATCATGCGCAGCGTGCCAAGGCACTGGAGAATCGCGTCGAGAGTGTGTATCGCGGAGCGATTGCCGCGTTGTTTTGTGAACCGGCGACGCCGGAGCAAATCGTGCAGATGCTCAAGCTGCGCGAGATTTATCGTCACCTTTCCAACGCGGCGGATCGCGGCGATGAAGCCGCGAACGTCATTTGTAACATCGTCGTCAAGATAACGTAGCGGTTTTAATTATATAACGATGGCTCCCATGCCCAGCCCGCTGGGAGAAGGAATTTTAAAACCATGCAGAGAGGCGGATGATTCTGCCACTCTGCTTCTTCATGCCTTCACCAACTCCGGACTACCATCAGTGCTTCTACAACGGCAAGCGTATCGCGTTAAGGACCTGGCTTCCCCTGCATGAGTGTTTGATAAGAACGTGCTTTTTGTTGGGAAGAGTATAAAATTGGAAAAGAAAGGGGGCAAGGAGTAAAAGGGGCGGATTTGGTGCAAGGAGATTTAATTTCTTTTTGACGAAGTTCCCCACAGACGTTACTATAAAAATACTTTATTACTATTGCCTGACCCCCACTGGCATAATTGTTGACATTAAAGATTTGACCCCTAACCATTATCGACTCAAGTATTCAGCCATAGCATCAATGACCTTCCGAAGGGAACTTTCAAGCTGGACCTCCTTCTTGGAACGGTCAGCTTCGGGATAACTCTTCAGGTTTTTATGGGAAACAATTCTAGTTATTGACTCATTCCATATTTCCTTTTTGTCACTTGTCGCAAATACCCAAGCCTCTACGGTTACCGGGCGAAAAGCCCATCCAAAGACAAAAGCACCACCAAACCAGATCGGGGTGTTGGTCAGAAGCTCGAGCCCGATATTGCCGAATATGAGGGCGGGGTTCCAATTAGTGGCCAAGCCCAACACCACAGTCTCGATGGCGATGTCCAGGGATTCAGCCAATATGGGGTACAAGAGCCGCATTTTGCCATAGCCTGGAATCTCTCCATAGAGTACGGCGTCAACCATTGATTCCCTGCCAATCGTCTCGATTTGGGCTTCCGTAGGCCTCACTCCTCTCGACAGCCCTGAATCCTCAGGGATCACGACTGGTTCAACCTCTCCTTCCTTTTTCAAAGCTTCTACCAAGAACTCTGTAGCCCGGTTTTCTATTCGAGATAATTCTTTATCTAAGAGGGCGGTTTCCTGCCCAGGGGTCATGTCCTTGGGAGTCGTTTTTATAGATGAGAGATGCTTTATTGGGGCCGTTATTTTAAAACCGATAATTCCAAGGCGGGGAGGTTGTCCTAAATCAATCGTTTTAGGAAGCGGGGTAGAGCCACAGGCCGATAATGAGAATGACAGGAAAAGAAAAATGTATTCCCAAACGCACCTCTTATTCATAGACATCTATTTGTATCGCCCTTCGACAACTATTTGATTTTTATTTGATAAGAAGTTGCATTTTGATGGGAAGAGTATAAAATAAGATAAAATGTTGGTCAATAAAAAAAAGGGTGGATTTGGTGCAGGGAGATTCAATTTATTTTTGACTAAGTTCCCCATAGACGTTACTATAAAAATACTTTATATTGATGAATCATTTACAGCCAAAAAGAGAATGGGATATAACAGATAACCTTAAACGGAGGAACAGATGAGTCTCAACATACTTGATCTTGAAGATAATAAAAACAATAAAATCACAAACGTTCCTATCTTCAGATACGCGTTTAAACCCTTCAAGAATATTGATCCCTTTTTAAGAAAAGTTTTTATTTATTACCTAATATCTATATTTGTATTTAGTATCCCATACTTTTTCATATACCAGTATGATCCAAATAGTTTTTTAATTAACGAGAAAATTCATGAAAAAAGAATTCAGGATTTAAAACTAGGGGTGGAAAAGAAGGTTGATCTGTTAAATAAAGAATTGGCATCCTTAGAGAATTATGAAAAAAAAATATACTGAATACACAAAGGACAATCCGGAATCACTTCTTTTGGATCCATTACTTAAACATAGATCAATAGTCGTGAAGAAAGAACCGGGCACGGAAAGTATTGGTTATTATATTTGGAATGGCAAAACTTTCGAGAAAATTAAAGTTAAACGAGAACCATTGTTTTTCCCGTTAGATATTGATTATGTTAGGGAGAGAATTCCAGAAATAAAATCTGAGTTAGCAGACTTAACCGCTAAAAAAAGCAAAGTAGAAAAGAAGGAAATCAATCCCTGGGAATTCTTGGATTTCCTATGCTTCAGCTTGGTAACGCAGACTACGGTTAGCTTTGGCGATATTGTGCCTAATAACAGGCTTGTCCGCATTGTAGTCTCCCTGCAATTATTAGTTTCTATGTTTTTGCTTGTTATTGTAATAAATAATTATATCTTGCGAAAAAACAATTAATACTCAAAAAGTTAAAGGATGTACACGACCTTAAACTTGACAAGAAGTTTTTTTTGATGGGTAGCGCCTAAAATAAGTCAAAGACAGGGTCAACGAGAAACAAGGAAAGAAAAAGGAAGCATAATAGGGGGTAAGGAGTATTAGGAGGAATATCAGTGAAAAGCTATCGTAAAGAATTATGGTTTCAGGTGCCGACACGGCGGGCCTTGATCAACATCACCCCCCAGGTTGAAGAATGTCTCAGAGAGAGCGCCATCCGCGAAGGACTGGTTTTGGTTAACGCCATGCACATTACTGCCTCTGTGTTCATCAACGATGATGAGACCGGGCTCCATCAGGATTACGAAAAGTGGCTGGAAAAATTGGCCCCTCATGAACCGGTTTCGCAATACCGCCATAACGTCGGGGAAGATAACGCCGATGCCCATCTCAAACGTCAGATCATGGGCCGGGAAGTGGTCGTGGCCGTCACCCAAGGCCGATTGGATTTTGGCCCCTGGGAGCAGATCTTTTACGGAGAGTTTGATGGAAAAAGAAAGAAACGGGTTCTGGTAAAAATTATTGGAGAATAAAGAGGGCACTCTATGCTGAAACAATGGAAATGCACGGTCTGCGGTTATTTGCATGAAGGGAAATATCCGCCGGAAAACTGTCCGGTGTGCGGGGCTTATAAGTATCAATTCATTCTCTATGAGCCCCTGCCCGATGCATTGGAAAAGCGGCTGAAAGAGGCCTTTGCCGGCGAATCCAAGGCCTATATACGCAACCTGGCCTTTGCCAGAAAGGCCGAGAAGGACGGCTATCCCCAAATCGCTCGGCTCTTCAAGGCCGTGGCCGAAGCCGAGAAGGTCCATGCCGAGGATTATCTTAATTATCTCGAAGGGGTCATCGGAAAAACGGCAGACAACTTGAAGACCGCCTTCGAGAACGAGATCCGGGCAAAAACCGAATTTTACCCCACCTTCATCAAAGAGGCTTATGACCTCAAACGGGAAGATGTGACCTGGAGTTTCATCCGCTCCCGTGATGTGGAAGAACGTCATGCCAAATTATATAAGGAGGCTCTGACAGCCATGTTGTCTGATACCGATATGGACTATCATGTCTGCCAGGTCTGCGGCTATGTTTTTGAAAAGGACCTGCCTAAACTTTGTCCGGTCTGCGGGGCTAAGAAAGAAAAATTCAAGAAGATAAACTGAAGGATGATAGTAAAGTCTTATCAAATAGTTTGGGACGAACGCCTATGCTTCTGATAAATGTCTTTGTTACCGGGCTGTGTATTATGGCGATAGAGATGAGTGCTTTCCGACTTCTCGCTCCCAGTTTCGGTACCACTCAACTTCTGATAACCAACGTTATCGGAACGATACTGGTCGCCCTTTCTGTGGGATACTGGCTCGGTGGACGGCTGGGAGACAGGTATCCAACGCCGAGGGGGATATACTGGATCGTGATTGGTGCGGCAGTACTGACCGCCGCCATACCACTGGTCTCAAAACCGATACTCGTTTGGGCGGATAAGGCCGTTGTGTCACAGAATTTAGGTTCCTTCTTTTCTTCCCTAAGTGCAATGGTATTCATCTTTATGATACCGCTGGGATTGCTTGGCATGGTATCGCCTTACGCTATAAGGACCTCGGTTAAAACCAAGGAAACGGTAGGATCTTCGGCGGGAAGGATTTATTCGCTGGCCACTATTGGGAGCATTGCCGGGACCTACCTTCCCACTTTGATATTCATCCCCTGGCTCGGAACGAGAGCTACCATACTTATCTCCTCTGCCGTGATGTTTTTGACCGGAAGTTTAGGCCTTATGACGACCAAACGAGGAGGGATAGGCGCTGCCGCTGCCTTGGTGATTTTCGGGTTCATTCTCTATCCGGGTCTCGGCCCGGTAAAGGGCGGGCCGTCCACCCTCACAGAGATCGAGTCTCTTTACAATTACATTCATGTGGTGAAGAAGGACGGACGTGTTGTACTCTATCTCAACGAGGGATACGGCTATCAGTCCATTCACGATCCCAATAAAGTACTGACAGGCGGAGTATGGGATACCTTTCTTGCGCTTCCTGCCATGTCGACAGTCTCTGACAAAAAAACGAATGTGCTGATAGTAGGCCTGGCTGGCGGAACCATCGTCAATCAGTTTTCACACTACTGGCAGGAATATCTGCACATCGACGGGGTCGAGATTGATCCCAGGATAATCGAGGTGGCAGACCGATACTTCGATCTTGACAGGCGGTATCTCGACGTACACCTTGCAGACGGACGAAGGTTTCTTTCTGGCAGCGACGAACGTTATAACGTCATCATACTCGATGCCTATAAACAACCCTACATCCCTTTCCATTTGACCACCGTTGAATTCTTTACGAAATGCCGGGAGCATCTGAAACCGGGCGGTGTTCTGGGCATTAATGTTGCGACGTTCACAAAGAATCCGGAGTTCCTTCGGATGATCGCCGATACGTTGTGCGCGGTATTCCCCCAGGTATACACCTATAAGGTAGTCAATGACGATGTTGCTTTTATGAACGTTGTACTCGTGGCGGCATCGGCCCCCCTCCGACTGAAGGACCTTGAAAAGGCATTCCCAAAAGGTCCGCCGGGTATCCTTTCATTCGTAGAGAAACAAGTTAAACCGCTGGCGAGGCGCGACAAGCCGAGGGTAATGACAGACGACTGGGCGCCGATAGAATGGTACGTGGACAAGACCCTTTTTAGCTTCTTCAAGTAACGGGGATAGGCAGAAACAGGAAGATGAAGCACAAGGGAAGAAGCGAAGGAAGAGAATAGGCATGAAGGGCCGGCATGTTACCAGGAAAATGTACCGAGCTGCCGTCTCTGTACTTCTCGTCTTGTCTTTGGCCTACCTATCCCTCTTCCACTATGTGCGAGGAGCAAGAATAGTCAAGCCATCGATAGATGAGTACCAGCACTCTGTCGTCAGAATATATAATGGTCCAACGATGGTTCGCTCCACCGAGGATATGCAGGATCTGGGTGTTGTGGCCTGGCGGGTAGTCAGCGAAGCAAGACTTTCACCGGGAAGCTTCTATGTGCTTTTCTTGCCGCAGTTGGATATTAGGGAAAAGCTCCATCACTTCTTCCATTCACCCTTCACCGGTCTCGATTCGATATGCGCGGACATCTGGTTTAACTCCTGCACTGTCTATGGGTTGAATGAATCCACATGGGGTATCCGCCGGTCCAGAGTATATCCGGCCGACAAGCTCACCGTACTTGTAATACTTATCGACCGCCTGAAGAGAGGAAAAACATTTCTGCAGGAACATCTCGGAGCGTATATCGAGGTCTTCTCCGGTATGGAACTGCATTCCCTGCCGGGACGGGCAAGATGCTGGCTGCTCCTTATGAAACAGTGTGCCCGCGACGATAAACTAACAGATTTCGTGGAACGACAACTGGAACTGAGACGGACCGAAGGCATTGACAAGGCCGAACAGGATTTCTGGAATTACCTCCAGAAGCAACCCACCAGAAATTCCCTGGAGTTGCTTGCAGCATCTGAAACCTCTCCCTTACCGTCGGAACGTCAAAGAGATATCGGGTATCGAATTATTTTTAAAAAACTGCTCCGCGAATACCGCTCTGAGGACTAGGGATCAGATATCAGAAACGAGCTGAGGAAACATTCAGTTTTTCACAAATGCTGATTTTTGCCGGGGAGAATGGGTGTATTGCCTAAGCAACATTTCGTTGTCACGACGTCGCTTTCTTTCCAGAGGGATCCTTACAACCAGATAGGTGCAGATAATGGCTAATCTAACAGCCCAGGAATCAGTTATGAAGAGCATCACCAAGGCTGAAGCCATTAGGATCCCAAGCAGAAATCGGGCAATATGTTTGGCGCTTCGGGGAAAAGACAGGAGAGTTGCTATTGGTGTTGGAAGGAGAAGAGCCAGGAAGATGAATCCGATTTGCACCTCGGAAAACCATTTAAGCCAGCCCGTAAGCAGATAGAAGAGACCGCCGAAGATCATCCCCGTAAAGGTGACCGTACATCCCTTACAAAGATAAAGACCATGGAAGATCCAGACATGTTCTTGAAAGGCTGGATGGTCCGGATGGTGGGCGAATAAATAGGGATTGCGGTCCCGAAGGAACTGCAAAAACCCCTTCGATTTTTTCTGAAAAGCTACAGCCTTTGATTTAGATTGAGTATTAGTAGTTTCCTTAACCATTGTGTTTTTTTCTTCCCGCAACTTGTTATTAACATCCCCTTAATAGATTAGCAATACTTAATCCTACTTCTAAAATTAATCCAAACTAAAAAGACCGAAAGCAAAACTTTTTTACTTGACAAAACTATGATATAAGTATATTTTAACATAATTTTGAAGTCTATCCAGTAACTTAATGCTAATATGTAGGATTAAATCTATAGGAATAATTTTTTGATAAGGGAGCCTTCAATGCAAAATTTTTATCTGTTCCTGTATAGTTTTATCTTTACGGTCTTTATCTTAGCTGCTTTTCTTATCGGTTGCGGAGGCAGCGGCAGCGGCGGCAGTGGTGGGGGCAGTAGTGGGGGTAGTGGGAGTAGATGCTCCGGCAGCACTCCAACAGTGTGTGGCAACGGCTGTGCACCAGCGGGAGCCAGTTGCTGCCCCGACGGCCAACACTACTGTTCCAGTCCCTCTTACTGTGCCTCGAACAACATGTGCTACACCGGTGGTGGCGGGGGAGGCAGCAGTTGTACGGCGAAATATTGTTGTGGCGGATTGTACGAGTGTAACGGCCGGTGTTATGCGACGTGTGTCCCAGGATCTCAGCCTTGTTGTACTAGCACTACATGTTATTGTTATATCCCTTGTTGCTAAGAGCTCGGCGATCAACTGCCTGCTCGTGGGACGCACAAAGTGCCTGCGAGGTCATGGCGGATGGTAGCACGGCAGACGGATGGCGACTCACCAAAAGTTGGCGGTCCTGGCTGAGAAGCTGATGTGCAAGGACGCGGTCAATGTGCTGGCATAGGTTGTACACTTTAATTTGGAGGAAAAAAACGGAAATAAATACCTACATCTATAAAGACATGGGTATCCCGGATTGAATATTTAAAGAGAAGGATCTTTTAATGAAAGATAGTTACCTATATGGAATTGCAAGTATTATTGCAGCTGTGGTTTTAGGTACATTCCTTTTATTGTCAGCAAAAGAGATAAGAATCGGATTAGAAAAAGGAGCGGTACAAAGGGTGGCACAAGGAGTCAATCCACCTGTTCCTTTACAACCACCGCCTCAACCAACAGGAGACCCTTCTAAACTAAAGATTGCAGACAGTCCCTATGAAGGTAAAAAGGACGCGCCTGTAACAATTATTGAATGCACAGACTTTCAATGTCCATTCTCTGCGGGATTCGTTAATGATACACTAAAAAATTTAAGGAAGAACGAGATTAAGGATGGGAAGGTTAAACTTGTATTTAAAAACTTTCCATTGCCTTTCCATCAATATGCTGAAAAAGCATCAGAAGCGGCTGAGTGCGCAAACAAACAGGGGAAATTCTGGCAAATGCACGACCTTCTATTCAATTCTGGAGAAAAACTGGATATAGCCAGCCTTAAATCGTATGCAAAAAAGATTGGACTTAACTCAAATAAATTTGACCAGTGTCTTGAAAGCGGTGAGACAGCAAAAATAGTGAGTGCTGATAAATCGCAATGCGCATCAGCAGGGGTATCAGGTACACCAACTTTCTTTATTAATGGGAAGATGCTTATTGGTGCCCAGCCGTATGAACAATTCAAAAACCTTATTGGAGAAAGTAAATAAATTTAATACCAACTTTGTTTCCAGAATTTTACGCAACAGTGTTATTGATTAGTTGGTTAAATACTTTGTCAGAGGAAAACTAATCGGTGACACAAAGATATAATCTGCGACAAAAAGCAAACGTGGAGCGCAGGGCGCAAAAATCCTGTTCGATTTAAAACTTTTTTAAAAAAAGATTAAACCGACAGGGGAAATAGCTTATTTAGTCGTCTGCCTCATCACTACCGTGGCGGGGATATTCCCCAGGCCGATCGATATGATCTAGCCGGCAGGCGTATAATTCATAACTAAAAGCTCATTGACCTTTTTCTTTTTGTTCGCGCCAGCAACATTATAAGTTGTTCCGACGTTCTCTATAATTATTTCTATCATTCCGGCCAGCGATATACTTTTTTTTAATATGAGAACAACAAAACCTCATGAAAAACCATTGATTGTCCTGGGTTTACTTCTCATTGGAATCTGTTGGTCGATGCTCATATTGGCCCAAGCCCAGAGCCCGACCTTCTATTCTATTCTGACCAAAGATAAGACTCGACTTAACCCAGTCACCTCTTTTTCGTCTAATGATCGAATCTATTTGTATACGGTATGGACAGATTTGAAAGGCGATCATGAAATAAAGGTCCTTTGGATTCGACCGGATAAAACGGTTCAGGAAACCTCACGCTTCACAATTAATATTCCGCCTGACGCCCGGAACTATACGACTTGGGCTTGGTTGTTTTTTAAGAAAGGTTTATTGAACATCTCGGCCATAGAAGAAAAATTTATCGGCCCGTGGAAGGCCCGGCTCTTTTTAGATGAGAAATTTATGGCGGAATATGAGTTTTCTGTCTCCTGAAAAAGGAGGGGAGTAGAAGATGAACCACCTCAACAATAGTTATAAAATTATATTGTTTTTTTTGGGAATTTTCCTTTGTAATTTAATAGTACATCCCCCTGTAATCGGAGCCAAATGTCCAACCCCTTTAAAGATCAAACATGTTCTCCAAAAAGTCTTTCCAATGGAAAGTTTGGTAATAGAAAAGATTGAGCCCGCCGAAATCCCTGGAATCTGTAAAGTGCAGATTAAAGAAGGAAATCGATACCGACTCCTTTACACTGATCTCAAAGGGGAATTTATTCTTGCGGGTAATATTTTTGAGGCAAAATCAAGTAAGAATTTGACCTGGGAAACCACCCTTTTTTTAAACAAGCTAACCGCTGGGGACCTCCTGCAATTAGAGACACTGACGGCCTTTACCTTTGGTCGAGGGAAAAAAACGGTTTATTTTGTTACTGATCCCCAGTGTTCGTATTGCAAACAAGCTGAAACTATTTTAAAAAAAATGGCTGAAAATGATGGGGTTCTGATCCGTTATCTATTATTCCCCTTGGCCTCCCACAAAGGGGCGCGAGAACAGGCTATTTCTATTCTCTGCGACAAAAAAGGTTTGGAGGGCTGGGTAAACGGATATAAATCAAACAATCAATGCCCCGAAGGAGCCAAAAAAGTGGATGAAACGGTTTCCTTTCTTCAAAAAAAGGGCATCTCTGGAACTCCAACCTTTATCTTTAGTGATGGAACCTTTATCACCGGAACCATGCCTGAAGACGACCTGCGAAGCAAGTTGGGGTTATCGAAGGCCCCACAGGCTACAAAATAAAAACCTCTTTATTTGAGAGTTGGGGTCGGACCAGCCCAACCATTCCCATTTTTTTGAATTCTGAAATTTTATTTCTTACAACGGCCAACATTTTTTCGATAAGACGGTGTTCTATCATTAAAGGATCACGGGGTTTCATTGAAGGCCTCCTTTTAGAATGTTGAACAACGGCATGAATTTAAAACTCACTTTTTACTATAGTCATATACCCCTTTTCCGGTTTTGCGGCCCAATCGGTTGGCCTTCACCAGTTTGATCAGCAATGGCGCGGGCCGGTACTTATCCCCGAGTTCGCGGTGAAGTGTGTTCATACAATCAAGCAGGATGTCAAGGCCAAAGGCATCAGCCGCGGCTAAGGGCCCTAAGGGGAACCCCAGGCCTTTTGTACAGCTTCGGTCAATGTCAACGGCCTCGGCCAAGGAGGATTCAAGGGCAAAGAAGGCCTCATTGACCATGGGAAGATAAAGCCGATTGATGACAAAACCAGGAGAGTCCGCCACAGTCACTGTCTCTTTCCCGCACTTTTTAAGAAAAGCGATCACCGTATTGTGGGTCTGGTCCGATGTATCGAGTCCTCGGATCACTTCCACCAGAGGAGTCAAGGCTGCCGGAATTAAAAAATGGGTGCCAATGCAGCGGTCGGGCCTTTGGGTCCCTGCGGCCAGCTCCGAGATGGAAAGGGTCGAGGTATTGCTCGCCAGGATGGTATGAGACGGACATCGCCGGTCAGCCTCTTTGAAAATCTCCAATTTTACCCCAATGTTTTCATAGACCGCTTCAATCACCAGGTCAATGTCTTCTAAGGCCTCCTCCGGCCTGATGGTGGTTTGGATGGCATCAATGACCTGATCCCGTACCTTCAGGTCCATTTTTTTCTTTCTTACTTCGTTATCCAAAAAGGAGCGAATGGACTCCCTTCCCCTGATCAACCGATCCTCGGAGATCTCTAAAACCCACGTGCTGAATCCCCCTCTTGCACAGACAACGGCAATCTGGCTTCCCATGGTTCCCATGCCGACAACGGCTATCTTTTCGATGTCCATGATTCTTCACCACCTCAACTCTAAAAAATCAAGAATTCTGATTATTAAATCGTACGCCATTTTTTCCATGAATACGTTTCTATTATATAATTCTTTATCACAATCAAACAGTTATGTCAATTTCTTCTATGAATTCTTGATTGGTTGGGGAATATTTGATACAAGTTAACTCTTACGTATCTCCATAACCTCGATGAACCGGGACTAGAAACAGGATTACCATGAATTTTGAAACCATCAAATCACTCTTATCGAAAGTCCAGGCCGATTATGCCGACCTGCGCTACGAAACAAAAAAAGAAATTCAAATTGTTTTTAGTGGGCCTGAACTTACCCAAATCAGCTCAACCACTACGGACGGGTATGTGCTCCGGGTCTTGAAAAACGGGGGGTTCTCCAACGTCGTCTTCACCCAAGAAAAAGATGGCGAAACAGCTATCCGCAAGGCCCAAGAGAACGCCCTGCTAATCGGCCGATACAACAGCCAACCGGTTCGCTTGGCCCAGACCGAAAGGGTCCAAGATACCTTCTCCCCGATCCTTGATGAAGATCCGAGAGGGATCGATATCCAAGAAAAGCTGGAACTCACCCGAAGCTATAATCAACTGCCCTTACAAAAAGAAAAGATCGTCACTACCCAGATCCAGTATTTGGAAATAGTTCGAGAGAAATATTTTGTAAATACCGAAGGCTCCCGGATACGGGAAGAACTGGTGACTACCCGTTTAGGCGGCACCATCACCAGCCAGGAAGGTGTGCTCACCCAGACAGTCCGGGTGGGAATGGGCGGAAGTTCCGGTTTTGCCCTTTTGAGAAATCAAGAAGCCTTGTTTGAGAAGAAAACAGCCGTTGCCCTTGATCTCTTGAAAGCCAAACCTGTGGCCGGTGGGACTTATCCGGTAATCCTCAATCCCGATCTGGCCGGGGTCTTTACCCATGAAGCCTTCGGCCATTATTCCGAGGCCGATCTTCTCGAGGATTCCCCTTCTATGCTGAATAAGCTGCAACTAGGCACCTTTATTGGGCATCCAAACTTGTCGATCACGGATAATCCTACCCTACCCTATCAACTGGGCTTTTATAAATACGATGATGAAGGCGTGGCATGCCGACCGGTCCCCTTAATTACTAAAGGGGTCCTTACCGGTCGCCTCCATTCCCGTCGCACATCAGCCGGTTTTGAAGAGCCCCTGACCGGCCATTGTGTGGCCGAAGATTATCGCTATGCCCCAATCATCCGCATGGGAACCATTTTCATAGAACCTGGAAACTCCCCCTTC
>Ga0209777_10002434_pt1 | contig 24481 bp, 28 predicted proteins | sample FrelakmetHBP12HB_FD_187147 | JGI IMG/M metagenome (GOLD analysis project Ga0209777, IMG submission 187147) | Freshwater lake sediment microbial communities from the University of Notre Dame, USA, for methane emissions studies -HBP12 HB (SPAdes)... | ecosystem: Environmental > Aquatic >... | reverse complement strand
GCCGATGAGGGCATCGTGCGAGTTACCGGCGACGAGCTTGCGGCAGAGGATGCCGCCTACCATGAGCTGCGCACGAAGATTGAGGGCATGGGCCCGGTGAATATGATGGCCCTCGAGGAGTACCAGGAGGCCGCCGCACGCCACCAGTTCCTTGAGACCCAGCGCAAGGACCTGCTCGAGTCCATCGACAACACGCAGAAGACGATCAAGGAGATTGATGTCGTCTCGCGCCAGAAGTTCGAAGCGGCCTTCGCAGCCATCGATCAGAACTTCCTGGTCACCTTCCGCAAGCTCTTCGGCGGCGGCCATGCGTTCATGCGCCTCACCGACGAGGAGAATTCCGCCGAGAGCGGCATTGACATCGTGGCTTCGCCTCCCGGAAAGCGCCTGCAGAACGTGTTGCTCCTCTCCGGCGGCGAGAAGGCCCTCACCGCGCTCAGCCTGCTGGTCGGCATCTTCCAGTTCTCTCCGAGCCCGTTCTGCATTCTCGACGAGGTGGATGCTCCGCTGGACGACGCCAACATCGGCCGCTTCACCGAGCTCATGCGAGAGATGTCCGCCCAGACGCAGTTTGTCATCATCACGCACAGCAAGAAGACGATGGCAGTGGCCCCGGTGCTCTACGGCGTCACCATGCAGGAGCCCGGCGTCTCCAAGATCGTCTCCGTTCGCTTCGGCGAGCAGACGCTGCCGGAAGCCGCTACCGCTTGAATTGGGCGACAGTTATGGACAACCCCCGCCCCGAAGCGGAACTCCGGTTGTTATCGCCCGCTGAATAGGCTGCCTCCCAAATAGAGAGCACATATCCGCCCGATATCGTTCGCCTCTTGCCAAGCACCGGGTATTTGTGCTTGCGGATTCATTTGTGATTTTCTTCCTGCTGCGCGCGATTCACCAGTCATCGCAAGCGCGACAACCCGCATAAATAGCGGGTTTCCACATATCCCGCCAAAAGTCAATTGCCACGGCGTCGGAGCCTGACCGTCGCCTCTTTACGTTTTCCTGTGGGCATTGACAAAATATTTCCGCGGCTTAGAATTCGCTACCTGATAGACGACCGTGAACAGCACTCCCCACAACGTCCTGTTTCGAACCGAGTGTCCGGACCTTCCGTTCCACGCCAGCGGCAAGGTACGTGACGTGTATCGCGTCGGAGCGGACCATCTGCTGTTCGTCGCGACGGATCGCATCTCCGCCTTCGACTACATCCTGGCATCCGGCATTCCGCAGAAGGGCCGCGTACTCACGCAGCTCTCCCTTTTCTGGTTCGAGTACTTGAAAGATATCGTTCCCAGTCATCTTGTCACGGCGCGGGTGGAGGAGTACCCTGAGCCCCTGCAGAAGTATGGGTCGCAACTGCGCGGACGTTCTATGCTGGTTGCCCGCGCGCAGATGTTCCCGGTCGAATGCGTGGTCCGCGGGTACCTTTCCGGCTCGGGCTGGAAGGAGTATCAACGGAGCGGCACGGTCTGCGGCATCCAACTGCCCGCCGGATTGCGGGAGTCCGACAAGCTGCCGGAGCCGATCTTCACGCCGTCGACGAAGGCGGAGAGCGGGCACGATGAGAACATCACGTTCGACCGCGTGGTGCAGCTGTTAGGCGCGGCTGATGCGGAATTGTTGCGCAACCTGAGCTTGCGCATTTATACGAAGGCGGCCGATTACGCGGCCGGCAGGGGCATCATCATTGCGGATACGAAGTTTGAGTTTGGCAGGGCCGCCAACGGCGTGCTGCTGGCCGACGAGGTTCTGACCCCCGATTCCTCGCGCTTCTGGCCAAGCGCCCGTTACCAGCCCGGCCAGGCGCAGGACAGCTTTGACAAGCAGTACGTGCGCGATTATCTCGAGCAGATCCGCTGGGAGAAGAAGCCTCCGGCCCCGGCGCTTCCGCCGGATGTGCAGAGCAATACCAGTGCCAAGTACGTGGAAGCGTACCGGCGACTGACCGGGAGGGAGCTCCCTGACGGCTAAGGAATACCATGAACGGCCTTGATTGGGTCATCATCGCAATCGTGGTTGGATCGGCGCTCTTGGCGGCGTCGCAAGGCTTCATCTTCGAGATCATTTCGCTGACGGGCGTGGTCTTCGGATACCTGTTGGCGGCGTGGAACTACCGGGGACTGGCGGCGAGGTTCATGCCGCATGTGAACAACGAGTGGATTGCGCAGGCACTTGCCTTCCTGCTCATCTTTGTCGGCGTCTGCATCGTGGCGGGGAGTCTCGGGCGGATTCTGCGTTGGGTGATGAAGAACGTCGGACTGAAGTGGTTTGACAGTTTTCTGGGCGCGGCGTTTGGAGTGCTGCGCGGCGCCATTGTGGTGGCCGTGCTTCTGCTCGCCATGACCAGCTTCAACGTGGGGCTGGACCTGGTGGCGAATTCGCGGTTGGCGCCCATGTTCCAGCTCGTCGGGCGGGGCGCGTCGTGGGCCGGCCCTGGAGAGCTGCGCAGCCACTTCCACGAGGGCCTGCAGTCGCTGGAGAAGCTGCACGCAAAGTGAGCGCGCCAAGACCCGTCGGTTCGCGGGGTTGGATGGCGCGGAACCAATACTTGATCTGTGTGTTTGCAATTGTTGCGGCTATTGGAAAGTGAGGATCTTGTGAAAGACCAACTGGAAGCACTGGTTGCGCAGATGTATCAAAGCGGAATTCTGTACTCGGAAGCCATCCGCGAGTTCAAGAAGCGCTTTATTCTCACGGTTCTGCAGGAGAACAACGGCAACCAGTGCAAGGCAGCGCACCAGCTCGGCATGCACAGGAACACGCTCAGCCGCACCATCGCCGAGTTGAAGGTGGACGTGCGCGCCATCCGTGTCGGCGCACGCCGGCCTCCGCGCAGTGCACAGCCCGTGGGTCTGGAGAAGAAGATCGCGCGGTAGTCACGCGCGGTGGAGCTTCAAAGGGGCGGCCTCCCGGCCGTCCCTCTCATTTTGCGCTCAAAACAAAGCGAAAGGGCGGTCCCGGCGGGGCCGCCCTTCGCATGCTTCAGCTCTGGTCTAGTGATGAGGAGGATGGTGCGCCGGGCTCGGCTTCACCGGCTTCTCTTCCTCGGCCGACTTGCCAATCAGCGCTCCGTCGTTCAGCTTCATCATGAAGACCGGTGGGTTGGCTTTCGTGTCGGAGGTGTATTCCGTAGGCGTGCCCTTGAAGGTGATCGTGGTGCCCACCAGCTTCTGCGCGCGTGCGGCAAGCAGCGGCTTGCTCATCGTCAGTTCGATGTCGGCGGTCTTTGAGTCGATGTCGTCCGCCGTGCCTGCCAGCATCAGGACACCCGGCGTCGCGCTGATGACCAGCGCCTCGGCCTGAACCGGCCGCGCTTTGGCGGCTGTCCACACCGACGCAACATCCTCCGGGGAGCCGTTCTGCAGAATAAACTGCCACTCGGCGAAGCCCATCTGGTCAGGCGACTTCTCCTTTAGCATCTTGTGGGCCTGGTCAGCCGGAGACTCGGCCGGAGTGACGTTGAAGCCTTCCGGGACCGTCAGTTGGTTGGCAGCATCGGCTACCAGCTTGTCCCAGCCATCATCGCCGCCATGGTAGATCGTGTACTTCCTCTTGCCATAGGTGCTGATCTGCGCCTGCGCCTGCGCGGTCGCAATGGCCGAGGCGCGAGCGATCCAGAACAGGCCCTCCGCCGGCCACGGCTTCGGCTGTTCAAGATAGGCCAATGCCAGCAGATAGACCGTCTGCAGGTCCTGAGGATTCGCCACCGCGGCGTCCTTCAGGTATTTCTGGGCGGTTGGGTAGTCCTTTGTCTGCAACGCAGCATGACCAGCGCTCATGTCGAAGATCCCGCGAAACGTGTCCTTCTGCTTGGCCCACAGGTCGTCGGTCATGCCCTCCGGCTTGGGAGCGGTCTCCAGCACCTGCAAACCCTTCTGCGCCAACTGGCCGGCCTCAACCAGCTTCTGAGGCGCATCGGCTCCCACGTGCTGCAGGTAGCTGACATACGCGAGTGCCGTCAGGTTGTTGGGATTGATCTGGAGCAGCTTCTGCCCAACCTCCAGCATTTTGGCGGCGTTTCCCAGCTGCCGGTAGGTTGTCAGCAGCAGTTCTGTCGCATCTTCCTTCACCACCGAATTCGGGTAGGTCACCAGGAAGGACTCCAGCATCGAGGCCTTTGCATTCGGGTCCGTGGCCTTGGTGGCTGAAATGTAGGCGTTGTATTCCGCCGCGTCGATGATCTGCTTCTGTGCGGGCGGGGCTGGAGCTTGTGCCGCCGCGAACCCCACCAGGGCAAGCAGCAGCATCACGGCTAGCAACTTCTTCATTCGAGGGCTCCTTCGGAACTGAGCGGAATTTAAGACCCATTGCCAGGCTGGTGCGTTTGCGAGTGAACAGAGCAAGACGGAACCAAGCCCTGGGATTCGCCACTGCGCTCCGCCCGCCCAAGGACACAGAAACCGCTGACCAAGCGCAAACGGAGGCTGAAGTTGCGATTATAGGGATGCACCCTTGGGTTAGGCAAGCTTTCACTTTAACGTAGTTCCCAGTGCGTCTCTGATTCCGGCCCCCACGGCCACTGCCTCCATCTAATCCCGGTTAGATGCCGGTGATCCCCGGACCGCTGACATGAACCACATGCGTGCCAGGAGGAACCCATGGCCGAAGCGTTTCCCTTGCGCGGACAGACCGCAGTGGTCATCGGAGTCAGCCGCGCTCACTTGCCGCCCGTCACTCCCGGTGCTACCATCCCAATCTCAGAGTCCACACAGGAGGATTTATGGCGGAAGACAACGGCATCGGCAGCGGCATTCTCTGGTTTATGGCTGGTCTCGGGTTGGGCGCGGCTCTCGGCGTGCTGTACGCACCCAAGGCCGGGCGTGAGACTCGTGACATGATCTGGGACGCAGCGGAGGAAGGCGGTGACGCGCTGCGCGAGCGCGCCCGTCGTTACCGTGACCAGGCGTCACAGTGGGTGGACCGCGGCAAGGAAGCGGTGACCCAGCAGAAGGAGCAGTTGCGCAACGCATTCGAAGCCGGCCGGCAGGCCTACCGCGAGAGTTCGGAGGCTGCTGCAACCAAGGCGGAACACTCCAAACCCTAGAATCATCCTTTCGAGCGGGGCCGCCAGCGCGGCCTCGCCCGGCAGAGGACAATAGTCATGAATTCGAATCTGCTGACCGTCTTTATTGCGGTCACTTCGCTGGCGGTCATTCTCCAGACCCTAATCCTTTACGCCTTCTATCGTACCGCCCGTAAGACGGCTGAGCGCCTGCAGGCACTGGCCACGCGCGTGGAAGACGACGTGATCCCCGCCGTTCGCAAGGTGGAAGCCATGGTGACGGAGAACTCCGCCAGGGTGAACTCCATCGTCGAGAACCTGCTGGTCACCACCGGCAGCGTGCGCCGCCAGGTCGAGCGCCTCACGGAGACCGTGGATGGCGTCATTGACCGCACGCGCGAGCATATCGTTCGCGCCGATCGCTTTGTCTCGCGCACTCTGGAGCGCGTCGAAGACACGGCCTCGCGGGTCAAGGAGAGCGTGCGCTTCCCGGTGAGCAGATTCTCCAGCCTCCTGGACGGCCTTCTCGCCGGCATCAGCGAATACATGGGCGGGCGCAAGGTGAGACATGCCCGCGAGGCAGTTCCGCAAGAAGACATGTTTATCTGATCCGAACGGCGCGGCTGCGCCGATGGTGCTTGCGCCCGCAGTCTGCTCATTTCTCGATCGTTCACACAAGGCCCGCTGCACCACTCACGTCAGCGGTGCAGCTGTTCTCCCTTTCCGAGTGGCCGCCGGCGTGCTTCGCCGCATCTATTCAGCCAACAGGAGTCATTCTCGCCACCGCTTGGCTCCGCGACGCACTCTCCGGAGAATCGGATCAAGCGGGACGCGCTGGTGGGAGCGTTACAAGATTGGCCGACATGAGCACAATTCTCTGCGTGGATGATGAGTCGGCCGGCCTCCGCATTCGCAAAGCGGTGCTTGAGCACAGTGGCTACCGGGTGGTCATCGCCGAATCCGGCTCGCGTGCGCTGGAAATCGCCACCACGGAGCACCTCGATCTCGCAATCATAGATTTCCTGATGCCCGAGATGACGGGCGACGAGCTGGCGCTCCGGCTGCGTGCGCTCAATCCATCCCTGCCCATCATCATGCTCTCGGCTTACGTGACCCTGCCGGAAGGCGCACTCGATCACTGCAATTTGCTTCTGGTGAAAGGCGAGCCGCCGCAGCGCCTGCTGGATGCAATTCGCAAGTTGCTGCAGGCACCGGGCCCCATCGCCGATGCCACTCGCGCGTAGCTTCAGTCCTGAGGAAACCTCACCGCAAGCTCGCAGCTCTCCGCCGTTGAGTGCGTGCCTCCGCGCGCTTCCGCAGCGGTGAACCCTCCGGCAGCACGCCATTCAGCCAGGTGTCCACCAGCAGCACGGCGGCGGCGCCGGGATCCGGGCTGAACTGCTTCTCCTCGCCGAAGAGGTTGTGCATCAGAATGTGGTCCACCACCATGCCATAGTATGCGCGCGCCATGCCTGCGGCATCACCTTTGCGGAGCGCGTCCGCGTCCATCTGGCGCTGCACGAAGTCCGCAAACAGGCGGAAGCCCTGCATGATATGCGCCCGAAAGAACTTGCGCGACAACTGGTGGCTCTCCAGCGCGGAGTACAGAAACAGCCGTGTGAGCATGTTGTCCTGCGTGCTCACCCGCAGGATGCGCTCGGTGGTCTCCAGCAGCACCTGCCGCAGGTCTCCTCCAGCGCCCAGGCGCTCGCGGACGTAGGCATTGGCGCCCTTCTCCCGTGTCTTTTGTTCCAGCACCTCGCGGTACAGGTCTTCCTTGCTGGCAAAATGCCGGAAGATGATGGCCTCATTGACCTGTGCCCGTGCCGCGATTGCCCGCGTAGTTGTGCCGCCGAAGCCGTGCTGTGCGAACTGCGCGGCGGCCACCTCCAGGATCTGGTTCCGCCGGTCCTTCGCCGCGATTCGCTCACCCTTCGCCATTGTAAGTGATCACTGACAATATTCCTTTTCCACTGCGTCGTCAACCGCCGCGCGGCACTCGCGCAAAAGACTTCACCCTTTCCCTGCCCTGCAGAATCCGGTCATTGAGCGCCTGCGGATCCCGCGATCGCGAAGAGTTGGCCCGGCGTTTGCCGTACTCTTCGCCGCGCCGGCTGAGCGCCGGCCCGGCACCACGCGCTCGCGGCTATAATGTCCATGTCTTGAGAAAGCTGATTGCCTGCGTGCTCTTTGCGCTGCTCGCCGCGGCGGTGCCGGCTCTTGCCCAACAGCCGTTGCCCACGGTCACCGTCCTCGTCCTGCCGTTCGACAACCGTGCCCGCACGCCAAATATGGAATGGATCGCAGAGTCATTCCCGGAGGTCTTCGCACAGCGCTTCACCACTGCCGGGAGTGTATTCCCTATCAGCCGTGCTGACCGGCGCTACGCCTTCGACCGCCTCGGGATACCGGTGAACCTGCGCGCCTCACGGGCCACGCTGTACCGCATCGCCGAGCAACTCGATGCCGACTATGTGGTGCTGGGCGACTACTCTTCGGATGGCCAGACTGTGACGGCCAACGCGCAGGTGCTCGACATGCGCGCGTTGCGCCTTGAGGCCCCGCTCACCCAGACCGGCCCGCTCAGCTCTCTCCTTCAGGTGGAGAGCGCGCTCGCCTTCGATGTCCTCATGAAGATCCAGCCGGAGAGCCCTGTCAGCCGCGATTCAATCCTGAACGGCGCAGGCTCCCTCCGCCTTGACGCCTTTGAGAACTACATCCGCGGCATCGTCGCCGGGTCCCACGAGGAGAAGCTGCAGCGCTTCCGCGAGGCCGTGCGTCTCGACCCGCAGTACGCCGCCGCCTTGTTACACCTGGGCCGGGCCTACTACGAGGTCCACCAATACGAACAAGCCGTGGAGTGGCTGGGCCGCGTGCCCCCCACGGACGCCCCCGCCGGCGAGGCGCATTTCCTGATGGGGCTCTCCGAGTACATGCTCGGGCAGTTTGAGAAGGCCGAGGCCGACTTTCAAGCCGTGCTCGACCGCGTTCCCCTTCCCGAGGTTGAGAACAACCTGGGCGCCGCCGCCCTCCGCCTTCGTGGCCGCGAAGCCATCGCGCATCTCGAGCGTGCCCTGGAGGCCGACCGCCGCGATTCCGACTATCGTTTCAACCTCGCGCTGGCCCAGGTGCAATCCGGGGACAGTGCGGCCGCCGGACGCAACCTGCGCGAGCTGCTGGGCCGCGAACCGAACGACCCCGAAGCCCGCCAGTTGCTGGATTCCCTGCCGACGATCTCGTCGGCGTCGGCGCATCTGCCGCAGCCTCGCCTCAAGCTCAACTACGACGAGAGTTCCTACCGCGCCATCGAGCTTGAGATGCGTAACGCGGCTGAGCAATCGCTGGCGAACGCTTCCCCGGAGCAGCGCGCCGCCTACCACACACAACGCGGCCATGACCTGCTCTCCCGCGACCTGCTGGCGCCCGCCGAGGACGAGTTCCGCCAGGCGGTCAGCAGCGACGCCAACAGCGCCGAGGCTCACGCCGGCCTCGCGCGCATCGCGGAGTTGCGTCACCAGCCGGCAGCAGCGCGCACCGAGGCGGAGAGCTCTTTGCGCTTGCGCGCAAACCCGGAGGCCCTGCTCGTCCTTGCCCGCCTCGACTTGGCTGACGGCCGCCTGGACGACGCCGAGCGTGAGCTGCGCCAGGCCTCGGATCTGGATCCCGCAAACCCCGCCCTCGCCGATGTGCAACGTGAACTGGAGTCGCACCGCACCGCGGCCCCACACTAGGAGAACAACATGAAATCCCGCGGCTTATTCGCGTGTCTCGTCGTGAGCGCGCTTCTTCTTTGCGCGGTGCCGCTTCATGCTCAGGGCGGCATTCTGCGCCTGCGCATAGACGACCCCATCACTCCCTACACCGAGGAGTTGGTGAAGCGCGCGGTGGCACAGGCCGACCGCGAGCACGATGACGTCCTGCTCATCGAGCTGAACACGCCGGGAGGCCTCCTCGAGTCCAACCGCGTCATCGTCGAGCAGATTCTCTCTTCGCCTGTGCCGGTCGTCGCGTGGGTCGGCCCCGCGGGCGCGCGCGCCGCCTCCGCCGGCTTCCTCATCCTCGAAGCAGCCGACGTCGCCAGCATGGCCACCGGCACCAACACCGGCGCCTCCCATCCCGTGGACATCACCGGCGGCAAGATGGACGACGTGATGAAGACCAAGATTGAGAATGACACCGCCGCCTCCCTCCGGTCCTACGTCACCAAACGCGGCCGCAACCCTCAGCTCGCCGAGAAAGCTGTGCGCGAGTCCGTCTCGTGGACGGAATCCGAGGCCTTGAAGGAACACCTCATTGACCTCGTCGCGGACGACGAAGCCGCCCTGCTGCGCACTCTCGATGGTCGTCAGGTCACGCGCTTCAACGGCAGTGTTGCCGTGCTGCACACCGCCGGCAAAACGGTCCACGATCTCCCCATCAGCCCCCGCCTGCACCTGCTGGGCTGGCTCATGAATCCCAGCATCGTCTTCCTGCTGCTCGCCATAGGTGCGCTCTGCCTCTATGCCGAGTTCAGCCATCCCGGTGCCATCATTCCCGGAGTCGCGGGCGCTATTGCCATTCTGCTGGCCATCTTTGCCCTGAATATGCTGCCCACACGCTTCGAGGCGGTGGCGCTCATCGTGCTTGCGTTCGTTCTCTTTGCCCTGGAGGCCAAGCTCACCTCGCACGGTGTGCTGACCGTGGGTGGCATCATCTCGCTCACTCTCGGAGGCCTGCTGCTCATTGACAGTCCCATCCCCGAGTTGCGCGTTCACCTGTGGACTTCCCTGGCAATCAGTGTTCCGCTGGGCCTCATCACCGCATTTCTCATGACGCTGGTAGTGCGCGCACGCCGCAACAAGATCACGACCGGGGCGCAGGGTCTGGTGGGCGAGCTCGGAGTGGCACGGACGCAACTGGCGCCCTCCGGCAAGGTCTTCATCCATGGCGAACTCTGGGACGCCCGCTCGGCGGTGCCGCTCGCCGCCGGGTCGGAGGTGCGCGTCACCCGCGTCAACGGCCTGGCGCTCGAGGTGGAGGCTGCAGATCGAGTGAAGAGTTTCTAGGTGGACGTCAGAAGCATTCGCCGCTAATCTGCGCGGATCGCACGGATTCTTCGAGCAGTATCCGGCGGATCCATCGAGTATTTCCGGCTCCCGTTTGTGATCCGTGCTCATCCGTGGCCAGGGTTCTCCCCGGCCCCGCAACTTCTTCGACAATACCCCACCGCCCTTGACGTGGAGTACAATCCGCGCGAGTAGGAAAATCAGATTCTGTGGAGGCGGATGTGCCGTTCAATATCATGTTTATACCGATTGTCGTCGTTGTGCTCTATGTCTTCAGCTGCCTGAAGGTGCTGAACGAGTATGAGCGAGCCGTCATCTTCCGCCTCGGCCGCGTGCTCCATGCGCGCGGGCCGGGCCTGATCCTGGTCTTCGGGCCCATCGAGCGCATGGTGCGGGTGGACCTGCGCCAGATCGCCTTTGACGTTCCCCCGCAGGACATCATCACCCGCGACAACGTGACCCTGAAGGTCAACGCGGTGGTCTTCCTGCGCGTGATTGATCCTACAAAGGCCATCATCGAGGTAACCAACTACCAGTACCAGACGCAGCAGTTCGCCCTCACCACCCTGCGCTCGGTCCTGGGCGAAGTGGAACTCGACGAGCTGCTCATGCATCGCGACAAGATCAACCTCCGCCTGCAGACCATCCTCGACCAGCACACATCGCCCTGGGGCGTAAAGGTCGCCAACGTCGAGGTGAAGCAGGTGGACCTGCCCGAGGGCATGATGCGCGCCATGGCAAAGCAGGCCGAGGCGGAGCGCGAAAAGCGCTCGAAGATCATTCACGCCGAGGGCGAGTACTCGGCTGCACAGCGCCTCACGGACGCAGCCAAGGTGCTGGCGGGTTCTCCGGCAGCCATCCAGCTCCGCTACCTGCAGACGCTGACTGAGATCGGAGTGGAGAAGAACACCACCATCGTCTTCCCGGTGCCGGTTGATCTTCTGGCGGGCCTGCTCGATCGGCTCGGAAACAAAGACGCGAGCAAGGGATAACGCAAGACACGGGCCGCGGCGCGGTCCCGCCTCGCGGGATGCGTCGCGGCAGTTGCCGCCATGATGGAAGAGCCGCAAGACCGGGAGATCACGCTCAGCGTGGGCCGCATGTTCGGCCTGTTCTTCGGACTGGTTTTGCTCTGCGGCATGTTTTTCGTCATCGGTTATTCGCTGGGCAGGAGCGCGCAGCGGGCAGAAGGCAGCATCATTCCGGATCTGACCTCATCCCCCGGCGGCAGCAAACCGGTTCCGAGCCAGCCGCAGGCAAAGCCGAGCGAGTCGGCAGCCACCAATGCTCCCAGCGGCGCCGGCGCGCAGGATATGACGTTCTACCATGCTGTGCAGCAACCCGCGCCTGATACACATTTGCCCGGTGGCGGGGGCGAGTCAGCCACTCAGACGCCGCCTGCGACCTCGCCAGGGCCAACGTCTTCCGTCATCTTCGGATATCGTGTGCAGGTAGCCGCAGTCAGCCGCCAGGAGGACGCCACGGCGCTGCGCGACGCCCTGCAGCGCAAAGGCTACCCGGCGGTCATCGCTTCAGCGCCCGGCGATGCCCTCTTCCACGTCCAGGTCGGCCCCTTCGCTGACATCAAGGACGCTGAGCAGGCGCGCTCGCGGCTTATCGCCGACGGCTACAATCCCATCCTCAAGCGCTGACCCACGCCTGCATTCCTGCGTTCTCTTAGGTATCCCCTAACACTCAAGTGCCATACTCTGCGCCGCAAAGTATTCACCTTGATCTTTGCTTTCCACAGGAACATTCCAGCGTCAAAGGTGTTATGGACGTGTTAGATTTGCGTTTGTGATTTCGATACAGTCCGTGGCGAAATTCGAACAGTACAGGGAGACGCATCCACAGCGGAGGACTCAGACTCACCCATGAAAGCTGCCAACGACAAACTCAGCATCATCCTGCGCGCAGTGGCCGATCCCAATCGGCGAAGAATCCTGCGCCTGCTGCAATCCAAGCCTCAGGGCCACAACGGCAACGGCGCGCACTGGAGCGCCACCGCCGTGGAACAGAAGATCAGGCTGGCTCAGCCCACCATCTCGCACCACATGAAGATCCTCAAGCAGGCCGGGCTCATCGAGACCCGAAAGACCGGCACCTGGGTGTGGTACGAGCGGAGCGAGACGGGCCTGAAGAGCCTGCTGAAGAACCTGCGGGAAGAGCTCTAGGCTTTCCGGACACATCGTGCGAAAACTAAAGGCGGCCAGCTGGCCGCCTTTTCGTGTGCAGATGCCCAGTGCCTTCTATTTGATCGCCTGGGCGAACAGGTCCGAGCTCAGCAGTGACTGGAACTTGCGGTCGTCCGACTCGAACCGCACTACCAACTTGCCCGAATCCGAGTCTACGTCAATGCTGTCCATGGCGGACTTTTCCACCGTGCTGGCGCTCACGCGCTTGAACAGCATTCCCGCCTTGAGCAGAGATGACATGGTCGCCGCCGTCATCGTGTCCGACGTCACCACAATCAGCCGGAACTCCACGCCGTGCGTGAGGTCGAGCGAATAGCGCGATCCCAGCAGGCGCTTCTTCACCGTCTCGAAATCTGCGAGGGCCCCGGCCTCTCCCAGCGCGGAGTGCATCATGTTCTGCGTGCCCGCCTGGTCGAGCACGCTCCAGATCGCTCCGCTGTCCGCGTCCTGAATCAGGTCCCTGATCTCGCTATTGCTGTCCACGGTCGGCGTCTCGCCGTCGCGCGCATCCAGAGCACCCTTCACCGCCGGAGCAGGACCGAACAGCATCGTGCTCTCATCGAGAAAGCTGATCACCATGCCGGCGCCGGTGGAATAAAGATCGCTGAAGCGGTACTTCGTCGGACGGATTTTCTTCGCCTTCATCTTCGCCGTAAAGTCCCTTAACGAAAACTCGCCCTGCGCGATCCCCGCCGTCTGCACGGCACCGTGCCCGTCGCGATAGGCAACGAAGGTCAGCTGCCCGACATCCTTGTCCGGGTCAATGTCCATGCCCTTCAGGGCCTCTTCGAACTGCTTCATGTTGTCCGGCATTATTCGCGCTTTCAGCGCCATGCCGCTCTCCGAGTTACGCAGCGCACGGTAGTCAACGGAGATGATCTGCTGGACCTGCGCCGGGATGACGGCGCGGGCATTAGTGCCCAAGGCCGCCCCGAATGCCGTGCCGATGGCGAAAAACGCCAGGAGGAGTGCGCAAAGAAGTTTTCTCATGTGCTCCATTTTACTCCGTATCGTTCGCAGATTATCCGTCTGAAAGGGCGCAACTCCGCTTTACATTAGAAACCCTAGACCACCGTGAAGTTGCGCGACGCGCTCTTGAGAAGGACTCCCAGTCTTTGACGCACGTCCTGGAGAAAAGTCTCCGGTGCGCCCTCCAGTGACTCCAGATTGATGTTCACATTAGCCACTGCTCCTTTGACCGCCGCACCTGCCAGCGCGATTGCGGTGTCCAAATCGCTGGCCATGTTCGGATTGGTGATGGACCGCAGCGATTCGGCAATCCTGCCGGCCTCCGCTGCTCGCTCCGCCACGACCAGCGGTACCAGTGTAGCCTGCTGTAGCGCCGCGCGGACGCCCACGCCACCGTCGTCTTTTTGCTTGGCTGCCTTGTAGGCGGCCATCACCTGGTTGAAGGCATCGGTGTCGGCGTCAATAGCGGCCTTCAGGTCCTCGCGCAGGGCGGCCAGCCGTGCCAGCGCGGTTGAGTGCGCCGCTTCAGGCTGCAGGTACGCCTTCTTCCCGCGAGACATCCCCGCCACCATTGCCGCCAGCGATGCCGCCATGGCCCCTGCGGCCGCCGCGGCGCTTCCACCGCCAGGCGCCGCCGTCGGTGCGGCGAGCTGCTCCAGGAAGGGTTCGATGCCCGCCCTTAGCCCGCCGATAGCCACTTTGCCGCTGCTCACAGCCGCCAGCCGGTTCTCCAGGATCAGGGACGAGTCGAAGTTCTCCACCTGCAGGAACCACTCCGCCGCGTCCTCCAATGCCTTCTTCGGGACGAGCCCGACGATCTCGCTGGAGAGCGGCATCACGCCGTAGCGCGCCGCCTCGCGCTTCACGAACTCGTAGACTCGCGCGATCGGCGTCTGGTCGGTGTCGGTCAGGTTCATGGAGACCTGCGCCAGCCCCCGCACCTCCACGCCCATGCCCTTCACGTAGCGCAGTCCGCCGTTGCTGAAGCGCACGGCTTTGCCGATCTTCTTGGCGATGCTCACGTCGGCGGTATTCAGAAACACGTTGTAGGCCACCAGGAACTTGCGCGCGCCAATGGCCATGGCCCCGGCCGTGGGATGCACCTTCGGCTCACCCACGTCCGGCATGCGCTCCTGCACGGTGGCGATCTCGTCGCGGATGCCCTCGAACTGGCCCCGCCGGATGTTCTCCAGGTTGGTGCGCTCCGGCCTCACGGCCGCCGATTCGTAGAAGTAGACAGGGATCTTGTAGCGCTCCCACACCTTCTGCCCCAGCTCCCGCGCCATCTGCACGCAGTCCTCGAGCGTAACGCCCTCGATGGGGATGAACGGCACCACGTCGGTGGCGCCCATCCGTGGATGCGCACCCGTGTGCTTGGTCAGGTCAATCAGCTCGGCGGCTTTGCCGATGCCCCGCAGCACGCCCTCGATGAGCGGCTCGCGGTCGCCCACCAGGGTGATGACCGAACGGTTGTGGTCGGCGTCGCTCTCGCGGTCGAGCAGGCTGACGCCCGGCACCTTCATCGCCTCGACAATGGCATCAACTTTCGCCTTGTCTCGGCCCTCGGAGAAGTTGGGGACGCATTCAATCAGTGCAGGCATAACCGGGAAGGATAATCCCCCGACGCGGGTGGGGTAAAGCTCAACTTCCGCCGAAAGGCTGTTCACCACAGAGCACCGAGGCACAGGGGAAATCGCTTGAATGGAACTTCTCTGTATCTCGGTGTCTCTGTGGTGAGCCCAATCGGCAATACTCAATCACCAGCCCTCGTGACCCTCGCCCTTCCGCCCCGCCCACGGTGCGCCTAGGCTGGTCGCAGGAGAAACCGCGTGTTCAAGATTCTCGCAGTCATCGCGGTCCTGCTGTTCTTCGGTTGAATCATCGCCGTGCTCCAGGGCTGGAGCAAGAACAGCTTTACACAACGGGCGTTGGGAGTGGCCTTCATGATCGCACTGGCATTCGCCGCGCGCTGGGGAGTGCGCCTGCTGTTCGGCTGGCATATCTGGTAGGAAACCTGTTCTCGGTTCTCAGTTCTCAGTTAGGCCGGGTGCCCCAGGTCCGCGCCGCGCTTTTCGGCGCTAACCTGGGGCAGGAATAGACGCTGAATCCTGTTCCATCGGGACGACTGTTCCCACGTTCAGTGCCCCGCGCAGCACGGCCAACTTCCGCGAAATTCTATTGTTGCGCTGTTGAGTTTGTTGACCGAGACGACTCGCGACGTGGAATCTTAGACAGGATGCCGCAGATAAGGATCCCTTCCACAATGCTGGCTGCAATCAGCGGGATACCATGAATGCCCCTGCTGCCCGCGGGAAGAGCTTGCGTGGCTAGACAGATGATACCCACGTGCAGGAAAAAGATTAGGACGAATCCACCCCAAAAGGCGCCCCTCCCCCATGCTGGGTGAAGCACGACAATCACACCGACGAACACGATCACGGTGTAGACAAACGAATTCTCCCATTTGGGGCTAAGACCGGTTACTTCAGCGACTGCTACTGCCGTAGCAACAGCGCCGAACCCGATGATCCAATCCCAAATGGTTAGATCTTTGTCTGCACCCAATCTCACTTGGATCCCCATGCACACTTTATGTTAGTACTGCGTCGGGCAGATGGCCGCAGCTGCCTGAACTGTAGCCTCCCCAACCGCCAGCCACAATTTTCAATATTCAATCTTCAATATTCAATTCCCTACTTCTTGAACCACGTGTAGCCCATCGTGAACTGCAGCGCCACATTCACCCCGGGGTTGTGGTTCCCGATGGATGCGTTCGACAGGTGCACCGCGCGCACGTCCCAGGTGACGGCGTGGTTGGCGTTGACGAAGTGGTTCATGCCAATGCCGACACCGGAGAGGAAGTTGTGCTGCGCCGTGTCTCCGGGCGGAATGTTCTCGGACGTGTGGAGGTAGGTGCCCGTCACCAGAATGAACGGCACCGTGCGCTTGGGCGCGGTGAAGTTCCACTTGAGCAGCAGCGGCGAAATGCTGAAACCGTACACGCTCTTGTAGCCGCCCCAGAGCACGTAGTCCACCGGGTTCACCTCCCAGCCGTACTCGATACTGCTCTGCAGACGGCCGGAGCCGATCTCGGGGATGAGCACGCGCGAGATGCGTCCGCCGACGCGGACGAAGTGCACGTTGGTCTGGTCCTCCAGGCCGTTGCCGCCGCCGGCGTACACGGCGGCCGTCCAGCGTGGATGGCGCAGCATGGCAGCTGGGTCGGAATCCTGGGCAAACAGCGTGACCGCAAACATCATGAGGGCGCACAACAGAATCAGTTGCTTTGCATTCTTCATCATGGAGTATTTCCTCGGTGCTCTCAGTTTCGCACATAGCGCGATTTGTGCAAGTGTTTTTGCGCCGTGCCAGCGCGCCTGTGTTTGACATGGCCTCCCCCAAACAGGCACACTAGCGCGTTCCCGCTGCAGGAGCCTCCCCGCACCTGCCTGCTGCTGCGGCCTGAGGAAGCGACATGGGAAAGAGCCCTCGATGAACTCGACCCGCGTCAGCTACACGCTGGACTCAAGCCTGGAGAGCGTCAACAAGGCCGAGCAGGCAGCCGGCGAAGTCGCGCGGCAGTGCGGGTTTGGCGAGGATCAGGTGGGAAGCATCTCCATGGCCGTGCGCGAAGCCGCCATCAACGCCGTACAGCACGGAAACCACTACGACCCTTCCAAGCGCATGTCCATCTACTTTGAGACCGCTCCCGAGCGGCTGACCGTGGTCGTGCGCGACCAGGGCGAAGGTCTCGATCCCGTGGCGGTTCCTGATCCTCTCGCACCGGAGAACATTCTGAAGCAGTCCGGGCGTGGCCTGCTCCTCATCCGCGCCTTCATGGATCAGGTCGAGATTCGGAAGCTGCAGCACGGCACCGAGATCACCATGACCAAGTTTCTGCACGGCGGCGAAACCGAGGGCAGGGAGGAGCACCCGTGACCACCTTAAAGGTCGGCATCCGCAATATCGAAGGCGTCGCCATCGTGGATCTGAGCGGCCGCATCACCCTCGGCGAGGGCAGTGTGCAGCTGCGCGACACCGTCCAGAACCTGCTCGCCGAAGGAAAGCTCAACATCCTGCTCAATCTCGCCGAGGTCACCTACATTGACAGCTCCGGCATCGGCGAGCTGGTGGCGGCGTTCATCCTGCTGGGGAAGAAACAGGGCGCACTGAAGCTGCTGAATCTCACGAAGAAGGTCCACGACCTGCTTCAGATCACCAAGCTCTACACCGTCTTCGAGATTCACGACGATGAGGCGATGGCCATCGCGTCCTTCAGGAAGAAGTAGCACCAAGCTTCACGACACAGAGACCCGAAGCCCCTCGCCGCGTTAATGGGTTTGACTTTGACCGGGAACGGAGAACTGGGAACGACATCATGCCCCGCATCAAACGCCTCGACCGCTCTGAAGTTGACCAGCCCACGCAGCAGATCTATGACCACTACCTCAAAGAGCGCGGCAACGTGCCCAACATGTTCCGCACCGTGGCCCACCGCCCGGAGATCCTGCGCACGCTCATCGCGCACTTCCGCGCCGTCATGGAGACCGGCAGCGTCGGCACCAAGCTCAAAGAACTGGTCATCGTTCGCACCTCGCAGATGAATTCCTGCGCCTATTGACTGGCCTCCCACACCGCCTTGGCAAGGCGGCACGGCTGGAGCGACGAGCAGATCAGCGACTTGGCGAACTTCCGAGACCGTTCGGACTTCACTCCGCGCGAGAAGGCCGCCCTCGAGCTCGCCGAGCGCGAGACCCGCGACCCGCACACAGTTGACGACGATCTCTGGGCCGAGCTCCGCAATCACTTCGACGAGGGCGAGGTCATCGAGCTGGCAGCCGCTATCGGCCTCTTCAACTACTTCAACCGCTTCAACGACGTGCTGAAGATGGAGCCAACGAAGTAGTACAGCTATTGGCTGTTCCGCTTTTGCTAGAATCTTCACCATGCCGTTCTCGCCACCATTCTGCGACGTCCCCACCGCGCTCGAAGAGATGCGCGCTGGCCGCATGATCGTGGTGGTGGATGACGAGGACCGCGAGAACGAAGGCGACCTCACCATGGCCGCCGAGAAGATCACGCCCGAGGCCATCAACTTCATGGCGCGCTTCGGCCGCGGGCTCGTCTGCCTGGCCATGACCGAGGAGCGCCTCGACCACCTGCGCCTGGGCCCCATGAGCGCGGAGAACACCTCGCAGTTCGGCACTGCTTTTACCGAATCCATTGACGCACGCCAGGGCGTCAGCACCGGCATCTCCGCCTACGACCGCGCCCGCACCATACAGGTTGCGATTGACTCGGCCACCCGTCCCACCGATCTGGCGCGCCCCGGCCACGTCTTCCCGCTCCGCGCACGCAAAGGCGGCGTGCTCGTTCGCGCCGGGCAAACGGAGGCTTCCGTTGATCTCGCCCGTCTCGCCGGACTCATCCCGGCCGGTGTCATCTGCGAGATCATGAACGAAGACGGCACCATGTCGCGCGTCCCGCAGCTCACCGAATTCTGCCGCGAGCACAGCCTGCGCATGCTGACCGTCGCCGAGCTCATCCGCTACCGCATGCACAACGAGCGCTACCTGGTCCGCAAGGGCGAGGCCCTCGTTCCCACCCGCTTCGGAGAGTTCCGCCTCATCGCCTATGAATCCGAGCTGACGCAGGAGTCGCACATCGCGCTCGTCTGCGGCGACCTTGAAAACACCCCGGAGCAGCCCACGCTGGTCCGCATGCACGCCCACTGCCTCGCAGGAGACGTCTTCGGTGCCACCTGGTGCGAATGCCGCAACATCCTCGACCAGTCCATGCGCCTCATCGCCGCCGAAGGCCGCGGCGCCATCATCTACCTGCACCAGCGCTCGCAGGGCTTCACCGTGGAGCAGTTCAAGGGGCAGCCCACGCTGCAGTTCCACACGGACCTCCGACTGCCCACGCTGCCCGACTCGCAGCGCCAGACGCAGCGCGAGATCGGTATCGGCGCGCAGATCTTGAGCGACCTGCACCTTAAGCGCCTGCGCCTGCTCACCAACCGTCCACGGCGTGTCGCCGCGCTCGAAGGCTTCGGCCTGGAGATCGTCGAGCAGATCCCCATCCCCACCGCCGCGCCGGCCTGCCAGGAGTAGAGCCGCTCCCATTTCCCAGTGGAAAGGCAAAACCATAGTCACCGATTTTCCCGGATCGCCACGGATTGAAAATCTTGTTTCAGAACTGGCCTGCGGTCACCGAGCTTCTTCAAGGTTCGCGAATGAAATCCGTAGAAATCCGTGCTAATCCGTGGCAACGGTCATCCTTTACAATGTCTCCATGGATTCCCTCGTCATCGCAGGCAGGTCATTTTCCTCCCGCCTCATCGTCGGCACAGGCAAGTACAAGTCAGGCCAGGAGACCGCCGCGGCCCTGGCCGCCAGCGGCGCGGAGATAGTCACCGTGGCCGTCCGCCGCGTGAACCTCGACCGCAGCAAGGAGTCGCTCCTCGACTTTATTGACCCGAAGAAATATTTTCTGCTGCCCAACACCGCCGGCTGCTACACCGCTGACGACGCCATCCGCACCGCGCGCCTCGGCCGAGAGGTCGGCCTGAGCGACTGGGTGAAGGTCGAGGTCATCGGCGACCAGAAGACGCTCTACCCTGATGTCGCCGCCACTGTGGAAGCCACCCGCGTACTGGTCAAGGAAGGCTTCACTGTTCTTCCCTATACCTCTGATGACCCAGTGGTTGCGCAGCGCCTGCTCGATGCCGGTGCCGCCGCCGTTATGCCGCTGGGCGCGCCCATCGGCAGCGGCCTGGGCATCCAGAACGTTGCCAGCCTGCGCATCCTGCGCGAGATGATCACCACAGTCCCCCTCGTCGTGGATGCCGGCGTAGGTACGCCCTCGGACGCCGCGCTCGCCCTCGAACTTGGCTATGACGCTGTGCTGATGAACACCGGCATCGCCAACGCCCGCGAGCCCGTGCTGATGGCCGATGCCATGCGTCACGCCGTCATCGCCGGCCGCCAGGGCTTTCTCGCCGGACGCATGCCCAGGAAGCTCTACGCCACCGCCAGCTCGCCGCTGGAAGGGATATCGAAGTAAGTGGCAACCGTCGCGCCTGAGGCCCAACCGATTCCCGTCGCTGCACGCCCCGGCCGCTCGGGTGTACGGCCCGAGTGGCTGCCGGATCGCATTCCCGCATTCGACGGCCTGCGCGGCATCGCCATCCTCGCGGTGCTCCTTTACCACAGCCATGACAAGGTCGCCGGCACCTGGGCCGAATGGCTCTTCAAGTTCGGCTGGGCCGGCGTGGACCTCTTCTTCGTCCTCTCCGGATTCCTCATCACCGGCATCATTCTTGAGACCCGCGACCGCCCGCACTACTACCGCAATTTTTACGCGCGCCGCATCCTGCGCATCTGGCCGATGTATTTCTTGTTGCTGGCACTCTTCTACTTCATCGTGCCATTCCTTTTCAGCGGACACGTCTTTATGTGGCAAGGCGTGAAGGCCGCGCCCTGGCTCATGTTGCTCTTCTTCGTGCAGAATCTCTTCCACATCGAGCTGCCTGGCGCCACCGGCCCCACCTGGAGCCTCGCCATCGAGGAGCAGTTCTACCTCGTCTGGGCGCCGGTGGCCCGTTTTCTCGGCATGAGGACCATGCTCGTCACTCTGGCCTGCGTTCTCTGCGCCTCGCCCGGCATAAGGCACTACGGCGGTGGGCATCTCACCCTCACCCATACCCTAGTTCATCTCGATGGTCTCAGCGTCGGCTGCACGATCGCCGTCGCCGTGCGCTTTTTCCAGTGGAGCGTCTCCACGTGGCGCTGGCTGGCGCGCGGCATGTTGCTCGCCGGGGCCTCCGGCATCGCCCTCATGCTGCACCACGGCTCGGCATTCACCAGCACCCTGCTCTCCGCCGGCTTCGGCGGCATGTTGCTCGCTGCGCTTTTGCCCGCCGCCCGTTCACGCTACCAGCAGGCGCTCAAGGCGCGCTGGCTCCGTCACCTGGGAGAGACCAGTTACGGCCTCTACCTCATGCACATCCTGGTCTTCACAATGCTGTGGAGTTACTTTGACAAGTATCTTGACGCGCACGGCCTGTGGGGAAATGTCACCGTCATCGTCGTGCGCCTGGTGGCGTGCATCGCCTTCGCGTCACTGCTGTGGAAGTACTTCGAGCAGCCCATCCTCCGCCTGAAGCGGCACTTCACGAAGTAGGCGATTTTTCAGCCTGAGCAAAAGAGCTGCGCCGACCCGCATTAGCTACAGCGATAAACCGCTGGACAGGTAGCAGTCAGGTGAGTACAAAGGGGATGTTGCGCGTCCGGGAAGAAACCTTGAGGCTTGTTATACGGACAGGAAAGCAGAACTCCGCATCTGATGCGGATCAGTCTAATCATTGTTAGGCGGCTCGCACCATGCGTGAAATTCGTTCAGAACGTGCAGAGCTCTTCTGGAGTCTCCGGGGTCTCCCGCGCTGGGAGCAGGTCGCATTTTCGGCAGTCAATTTGCCGTTCAGCCTTGCGACCACGATTCTCGGTTTCGTGCTCTGGATATTTTTCTAGCTCATGATTCTTCTCGTGCTCCCTTTTATGATTTTCACATTGGCCGGTAGCGCGATCTGGGTGTGTTGCTTGGGCGTCATGCTTGGGCTCAGTTTTGTGACGGAGCGCGCTCCGTTTCTGCGTCCGCTCACCTTTGTTCTCGCGCTGCCATTTCTCATCCTCGCCCACAATCTGAATGGTTTGACTCCAGCACCGACGCCCAGCGATATGCAGGCCAAGGTGGAGAAGTGGGATTTGGTAGAGGCATTTCCTTTGACTTGGTCTCTGATGCGGTTTTCATTTGGTCATGACGACGCCGCCTAACCAACCGGATCGAGCTAACCGCCGCCGGCCGCTCGGTTTTCGAGAGCAGGTCGGCCATGCTCACGTCAGAGGTTTCACGGCGGCGGTAGCTCATCCGGGGCGTTAGGCGCGGGCGCTCCTGCGCCTGCCCTGAGCTTGCCGAAGGGCTGGCGAGCCGGGTGCCCCACGTTCGCGAGCCTCGGTTGGCGAGCTAACGTGGCGGAATGAACGCCGCCCACACCGCCGCCCAATCTTCAATCGGCAATCTTCAATCTTCAATTTGGAGTGTTACTTCTTCGCTTCGGCCGGTGGCTGGGGTTGCGGCTTGGGCTGCGGCAGCACGTAGATGATCTCGCCGGGCTTGGTGTACCGCAGTTTGTCGCGGGCGGCCTGTTCGATGGCCTTGGGGTCATTCTTGAGCGCATCGTTGCTCTTCTGGAGAGACTCATTCTCCTGCTGCAGACGTTGAACTTCCTGCTGCAAGTTATTGTATTCAGTCTCCTTCTGGCGATACTCGATGATACCGTTCGCGGTGAACAGCACGTGGTAGCAGATGAACACTGCTCCCACGAGCAGCACGAAGCCCGTCAGCAGCCACCGCCGCTGCCAGAGCCTGCTGCCCGCCTGCGAGATGTCATCGAACAGCTTCATCTACTCCCGGTTCACCCATTCCTTTGCGGCCGCGCTCAACCTTGCCAGCCCGGCCAAGTCGCGCGCCTCCGTGTACGCCCTCACCACCGGCTCCGTGCCGCTCACGCGGTAGCAGACCCACGAACCGTCGTCGAGCACCAGCTTCAGCCCGTCCTTGCGGACGACCTCCGCCACCTTCTTTCCGGCAAACTCCACCGGGTCGCGCTTCAACTTTGTAGTGAACTTCGCTTTGGCGTCGTCCGTCAAGTGGAAGTTCTGCCTTTCCGGGTAGTAGGAACCTACTTCGCCAAATACCATTTTCAGTAGCTCGCCCAGGCTCTTGCCGCGAACTGCGACCATTTCGCAGCAGAGCAGCCCCGCCAGCACGCCGTCTTTCTCCGGAACGTGGTGGCGAATGGAGAGCCCCGCGCTCTCCTCGCCGCCGATGGCGATCTTGTCCTGCTTGATGAGCTCTCCGATGTACTTAAAGCCCACCGGCGTCTCGTACAGCTCAACCTCATGATGCGCCGCGAGGGCGTTGATGAGGTTCGTGGTCGCCACCGACTTCGCCACCCCGTTGCGCCAGCCCCGAGACTCGACAAGGTAATCGAAGAGCAGGGCGATGATGTGGTTTGGCGAGATGAACGTCCCATCGTCGTCCACAATGCCGAAGCGGTCGGCGTCACCGTCGCAGGCGATGCCGATCTGCGCGCCCGTCGCCTTCATCTTCTCCCGCAGATCGTTCAGCAGATGCCCGTCGGGCTCCGGCGCGTGTCCGCCGAAGAGAACGTCGCGCTGGTCGTGCACCGTGGCACATTGCACCCCGCTCTCCCGCAGCAGTTCATCGGAGTATCCGCGCGACGCGCCCCAGAGCGGATCGAACGCCACCTTCAGCCCCGCCTTGCGGATGGCGTTGAAGTCAATGATCTCCTTGAGCCGTGCCAAAAAGTGCGGCTTCACCTCGATGCTCTCGCGCACGGCTTTCTGCGTGCCGCTGGGGGGTGCCCCGCCGTCGGCGTCGGCCTGCAGGATTGCCGCCTCGATGCTCTTCGTCACCTCCGGCAGCGCGGGCGCGCCATCCGGCGTGGAGAACTTGATGCCGTTGTACTCCGGAGGATTGTGCGACGCCGTGAAGTTGATGGCGCCGTCCGCCTTGCGCCGCATTACCTCCCAGGCGATGGCCGGCGTCGGCGCAGCCTCGCCGATCACGAGCGGCTGGATGCCGTACTGCTCCAGAATGCCCGCCGCAAGGTCAACAAATGTCTCCCCGAGAAAGCGCGGATCGCGCCCAACTACCAGCCGTGGCTGCCCCGGCGATGCCTTCCGCACATGCCGGGCAATGCCGGTCACCGCGCGCCGCACATTGTGGAACGTGAATTCCTCGGCCAGAACCGCCCGCCAGCCCGATGTCCCGAACTTGATCTCGGTCGCCATTGCGTCCCCGCCCCGCTGCAGCGGCCTTCCCCCATCCGCCGCGTCTCGATTCTACATCCCGCCCTCAGACAAGCCGGCTTTGAAAGGGCACGGCTTCAGCCGTGCCGTTGCGGTGCGATCCTCCTGCGGCTTTAGCTGTGATGTTTCAATGGGTTGTTCCCTTGGAGGCAATAGTCCATTCGGCGGGGAGCGGAGAAGCTGATGTTGCGACACATCCTTTTCCGGACCGCGACGAATGGACCTTCGTAAGAATGCACGACTGTCGCTGCGCAGTCGAGAAGCTTTGATCAAAAGAGTCATGGTTGAGCACGGGACGCTGAAGGCGGCGGCCGCCGCCTTCAGCGTCAGCCCCAGGACGGCCAGAAAGTGGGTTCGCCGGTTCCAGAGCGAAGG
>Ga0209777_10002433_pt1 | contig 24490 bp, 31 predicted proteins | sample FrelakmetHBP12HB_FD_187147 | JGI IMG/M metagenome (GOLD analysis project Ga0209777, IMG submission 187147) | Freshwater lake sediment microbial communities from the University of Notre Dame, USA, for methane emissions studies -HBP12 HB (SPAdes)... | ecosystem: Environmental > Aquatic >... | reverse complement strand
TTTATTGCATTTAATACAATATCATTCTCAGCAACCCAATTTACAAGTTCATCGTAGGTTAAATCCCAGTCGAGAATATTAATAATCATATTCCGGCCTGATCTAATAGGTTACGAATATATTCAACATCTTCATCATTCTTCTTAAACTTCCTCATCCAGAAGCCGGGATCAATAATATTACCGATCATTTTAGAATGATCTTCATTAAATCTTCCCATAAGATCTTCACCTGTTGAACTTAAATATAATACCCACGGACTTATTCTTCCTGTTTGTATCATATATGCACCTATATTAGCTGATACACTAAAGAAAAAGTCTTTAAAGGGTATATTGTTATCAACACACCATTCCATAATATTTGTAATGGTTCTTTCTGTTGCAGATGCTGCAGGTTCCTTTTTAATTAGATCATCGATATATGCATAATATGTAGCATCCTTTGTCCAATCTTTTAAATTAACACCGTTTCGTATAATAGATTCAATAAATTGCTCTGGATAAAGAGGTTTCAGTGTAGCTAGATGATTACCAAATTTAACGAAATCAATATAATACGGACTATCAATAAATTCTTGGCTAGTTTTTGGCTTCTTGCTATTCATTGTAATCTCATAGAACTTTTGAAATGTTCTTAGACCAAATCGCGCACCGGCCGTATCGGCATCTTTATGGCGTTGTTTCTTAACGCACATATGCATAGACAATGTAGTTTCTTTACGAAATGTTGATCCGCAGAACTTGCATTGCATAGTTTTCTTCTTTGCTAACAAGATTATTTTCCTTTAGCATCACCTTTAAGTAATTCCTTAATAGTCTTGTCATCATAGCCATTCTCTCTAAAAAATTCGGCCAAATCTTCTGCGCTATTTAGTGACAAGATAAGTTCAAGTTCATCATCTTTTAACAATGGATAATGCGATAAAAGCTCTTCTTCTAATTTATTTTTCTTAATACCCCTTGGTGGGGCAATCCAAGGATGATACTGTTTCTTGCCTGTGCCACATAAAGCAAGTAATTTCCATTGCAATTCTGGATGCTTTGTTAATGCACTAAAATTATGATTGACTATATCATTTACCATCATTAAATGATGTGCCGCCTGATTTTGTGAAGAACTCATAAATCTCATAAGAAGCCACATACCTATCTCTTTCTTATGTTCGTCACTCAAATCCCTATAGAAATTCATATTACGAAAATCCATAGCCGGTAATTCCATGTCGAGTGTAAGTGTACTAGCCTTTTTCTTTGCTTTTACTTCTTCCTCAACAGGTAACGCATCTGGATTCATTTCAAAGAATCCTTCTAACCAATCACCAATATCATTCATTTATTTAATACTCTCATACAATACATAAATGAATTAGTTTGTCGGCATTCCTGCCACATAGATATTTCATAATAACCTAGAAGAAATATAAATGCCAATACAACAATAACAATACCAATTATTGGTAAAATATTTTTAATTTTATTCAAAGAGTGCTCCAATATCAATAACATCGGGTAATCTATTTACTTCTTTAACAAATAATACACAATCAGGATATGGTTTGTCTTCTACTGGCACAACCAAAATATTTCCATTCTTTAATTTTGGAAAATACCAACGAACTTCTGCATAAACATTTGTAATATTGATTTGTTGTGGACGGGGTACCATATGCCTTAAGGGATTAAATACCATTGTATGGAATCCCCTATCATTTAAACTTGTGAGTGGCATAACCTCCAAATCACTATAATCTTCATCACATACAAGTATTGACCAATCTAATGGCATTTGAACTGTATATTTTCCAATATTTAATACTACCGCTGGTGCATAAAAACTCTCTAAGAAGATAAGTGGAATAAAAAAATAATCCGGATTCTTCGGATCCGAATAATCAAGCACACAATATCTTATGTCCTCAATCTCATTCGGAATCTTATCAAGATTATATGCTTTGTTTTCGTTGGTTAAAATATTCATTGAATTCCTTATCTTTTTGTTCTTGCTGTTCTTTGCGTTCTTGAGCTTTTATAGATGCAGGAGGTAGATGCCATACATCAACTCCACACTTCATTAAATAATCATCTAGCATATTATTAATACCTAAATGAACAATTGCCATATATGTAATCTTACTAGCAGTTTCTTCATCATTATCGTCCCACGACAATTGTAACATGACATGTGTCATACCACGAATATTTTTTTGATATTCATTGACATAGACACGATCTAATTCATTAGCGGTGAAGAAAATTCTTACTAATTCAAGATGAGCATTTGATAAATCTGTCTCTACTATCATTTAATAATCTACCTTCTTTATACTGAACGGATATTGTGCTTCCGCATAGAATTTCTTACGCTTTGTCAGATGTCGTTTAGAGAATTTACAATTTGAACACACATCATATACGTTCACAAAATCCTTATCTGGAGCTACTCTAATACCTCTACCTATACTTTGTATAACTCTTGTAAAACTCTTACCAGCTTCAAAAAGAACTAGGTTAAAAATACGGACAATATTAATGCCTGTAGATGCTACGCCGTATGTAGCTATAATAACCTTCCCATCTACTTCTTGAACTTCTCTATATTCTTCCTTACGGTCTTTAGATTTCATTTTACCTGATACGAATATTGAGTCCGGTATAAGTGATTGTAGCATTTCCCCTGTAGAAACGCGATCTACCAGAATAAGTGTGTTTCCAGATTCCGACATGGTAATAATCTCTTTAGCAAGAAATCTTAAACGTGGTGGACTTGTTGTCAACCATTTTAATTCTGCTTGATAATTACTAAATGCCGCTTCTCCTAAATCCTGCATCTGCCAAACATTAACATGCAGTTGAGCAAGTATACCTAGATCTTGCAATTCCTTGGTATTAATTTGACCAAGTAATGGACCAAGTGTAGAAACAACTGCAATCTTATCTGCGTCTTCTTCTGGCATTGTTCCAGTTAATCCCCAACGAATGGGGGCCTTCGCTAAATAGGTCGACAATAGCTTTCTCAATACATCGGCTTTTGCTTTGTGAACTTCGTCCACCATAACGCAAACCACTCCCTCGAAGAAAGCATTTATATCTATCTCTAAATCTATTTCTTTTGAACGCTTTGCTAGGCTTTCCAGACTTTGCCATGTGCATATTGTGTGGGTTTTCAAATACTCTTTTCTATCACCGAAGAATACACCCACATCTAATCCCAAATTAATGTAATCTTCTTCAGTTTGTGTTACTAAATCCTTGGTGGGTACAATTACGATGCTACGACCATATGGCTCTACCTTATGGCTTAAAATTGCTGTAATAATAGTCTTTCCCGCACCGGTCGGGGCTATATTTATACCTGTGATGTTGTTAAGATAAGAATTAATTACTTCGGTTTGATGATCACGCAATGTAATAGGTTGGCCGGCCTTTGTATGTCCTTTCGGCCAAGTCAGATGTGCATAACTATTTTCATCTACTTCTTCAAATTCAAAAGTATGCGTTGAATCTCGTAAATCCTCAATCTCAACTTCATATCCCTGTTCCTGAACAATAGGTAAAAGAATATCCAAAAGATTTAGATACGATCTTCCACCGATATCACAGAATGACATTTTTCCGTCCCAGCGACCCAGTTTAAAAGCTGGAGTATGACGTGCATATGGAAGAATGAATTCTAATGATTTGACCATCTTACGGCGTGTAACGACATCCAAATCAAGGAATCGAATATTTACTTCATCTTGAATAACTAATTTGGTTGTTGTCATTACATACTCGCGTCGTCAAGTCCTGCGACCCGAAGTTTAATAATGTGGCCCGTCATGAAGTTCTTTGCTTCGAAACCCTTACTTATTCCTAAGAATTTGTTTCGCAACAGAGCGACTTCATTAACCAACATTGTTGTATCGACGATGCCTTGCACACCGTCTACATATTTTTCTGCGTCTCTAGAACTTAATGTTTTAGCATATGCTTCTAGAAATCTTTTAAATTCAACAGATCTTTCCTGCTTTAATTTAATATTTAGGTATTCAAGGATTGCCTCTATTTCCTGTAATTGCGCAAATCGTTGTTCTACCAGTCCGGGAAGTTCTGCAGCATGTTTTTCTAGAGATTTACCCTTTAGGGATAATTCTCTTCTTGCTGTCTCTAACTCCCCTTCATAATAGTTAATAAAATTTGTGATCTCAGAAAGGTCAGCAGTAACCTTATAATACCAACTACTCACAATTGATGCACTCTTTTAATGGCTAGTTCCATTGCCTGTGTTAATAACATTGCTCGTTGAGTTCTCGACATTAATACTCTTTTAATCGCCATAGCACGCGGAGGGACATCTAGGTCTTCTGCCAAAGCCTTATGTACTCTGGTCAGGTTTACTGGTTCGGAAATCCAAGCGACGTAGTCGGCACCCACAGTTGTATCTCTCATGCTTTCTCTAAACTGCTGGACTTGCGTCATGGATTTCAGAGCATCCTTGCTTTTGATTGTTTCGAGTAATAACTCGCCGGATTCAATAGCTGTGTTCATCATCGCCCTCTTCATCAAAGTCATCCGGCTCCACTAGGTGACTTCTGACTGCGGCACGCATTTCCTTATCAAGATCTTCATCCATCAATTCGTCATCTACCAGGCCGAATTCATCAAATACAACCACAAGAATATCCGCAACCTCTAATCTCTCCTTAGGAGCAATATGAGATTTAATTCTTGCCCACAACTCTAAAATTAATTCATGATTATCATTAACCATAATATTATTCTCCTTCTTTTACCAATACAACTTGTTCTTCAGGAGTATCCGATATTACTACATTCAAATCATCCTGTGTGAACTCATCCATAATCTTCTTCATACTTTCTTCATCTGTATTCCAGGCCTTTTTAAACTGCTTGATCTTTTCGCCTGTCTTCTTAGAAGTGAACACATAACTGTTACCTTCCTTAACCAAAGCACCAGATTTTAAAAATAAATCAAACAATCCTGAAAGTGGATTCATACCCGATTCCCAAGGAATATCTATCTTGATGGATTCAAAAGGCTTAGAATACCTAGTCTTTACAACCTTACAGGTTGCGCGAATTCCTCGTACTTCTGCTACCTTATTTCCTTCATCGTCTTCCTTAAGTTTCCATTTCTTCATAGCAACAATAATACTAGAGGCAAACATAAATCCTGATCCACCAGAAATTTTATCATCTGGATCAAACATATCCTGACTTGCATATGTGTGATTTGTTACAACCATACCGATATTCAAATCGCCGAACATATTTACACAGTTCGAAACAAAAGCCTTCAATTGCTTTGCCTTACGACCCATATCGCCCTTCATATCACCTGCCTGAAATTGATTTACTTCAGTTGGTGTTAATAGCATACCTAATGAATCAATAACAAACAAGATCTTAGGACGTTGTTCCCTTGGTAGATCTAAATAATTTGCTTTATATTCGCTGACAAAATCATGAACGATCTTTGCCACTTCGTCAATCATCGATGCACTAATACGAAGCATTTTTTCTTCACTTGTATCTACATCGAGTGCCTTCAGCCATTTTTCATCAAGTGCATTTTCAGTGTCAATCATAACAACGAAAATACCTTGTTCTTGTGCGGCTTTTGTAATATTACCGGAAACAATAAATGATTTGCCCGAGCCGGATTCTCCTGCAAATACCGTTACCTTACCCATTGGGACTCCACGATAGAAGTCTCCACTGATAAGGAAGTTAAGTCCATAGGAACCTGTGCTGATCCATGTGTCTGGATCATTAAAGCCTGTAGAAATACCTGTAATGTTTTTAGTCAGAGATTTTCTGAACTTTGAAATGTCAAATGGTTTTCCCATAGATTCTCCTTAGAAGTTAGTAGGGGATGGTATTTAGCCATCCCCGTCTTAGTTAGGCTTTATTGCGATTACGCAACATGGCTAGGATTTCTTGTGGGGACTTACCAGCTGTTGCTGTTTCTGTCTTCACTTCTTCCTTAACTACTTCCTTTGGAGGATCTACATCAAACGGTGGTGTATCATCTTCAGCTTCGGCTACCGGCAATACAACCTTAGGTTGTGTGGTAGGAACCTGAGTACGAGCTGTTTGAGCGGCTGCACGAGCACGCTTACCTTCACCACCATCAGCATCATCTGTATTCGATGAATCGAACCCGAATGGTTTGTAATGTTGACTCCAAAGTGCTGGATCATACATTTCGCCATCTAACGAATGCTGGAACATATCAAAAATAATTGCCAATTGATCAGCGGTTGGACGCTTTGGCAAGTATGTAGCTAGATCAACCAAACCGTATTGTTCAATTGCTGCTTGCATTTCTTCTGTAATGCTTGTTTCTTTTCTGGCCCACTTTGATGTGCCATAATCGGCATATCCGCCCTTGCTTGTCTTTGCGACAATAAAGTCAGTACCATTAACATAATTAACAGGACTATTTTCCATATCTGGATCCATCAATGCAGCCTTAATAATTGCAAAGATTTGTGGACCCATAATGAATTTACGGATTGGATTTTCTGGAACTTCTTGTTCAGCCATCGGATCTTGTTTGACAAAACCCTGCATATAAAATGAACGCTTAACCCAATATTTACGTGCGGTATCTTCTAACGACTTATCCTTCCACATTGGGCGGACTTCATTTAGAATTGGGCAAGTCATTTTGCCATCCCACATTTCAATACAAGGAACTTGTACGATAACTGGCTTGCTTTCGTCTTGACCTTTAATACCGGGGAATGGAAGTTTAATCATTTGACGCTCTGCCCAGAAGAAAGTGTTATCTTCATTGGCGTCAGGTGCAAAACGAAGGATTGCGGATGTTCCTTCTGGGATATTCCAGTGAGCGTAAGTTGTCTTATCTCCTGATCCCGACCCTGCTGGGCCTTTGCGTGTATCTAGTGCTTGTAATTTCTTACGGATTTCGTCTAATGTTTTTGACATGATTTGTTTTTCCTATGCTTTAGTTAAATTTAAACGTTGTTATTTGAGTTGTTGACTTACTTGGGTCACGTTATGCCCTTTCACGTCTTACCTGTAACGTTTCGTACAACAACTAATGTACGAAATTCTTATGTGTTTGTCAAGCCCTCCTTAAAAGAAGTTCATGCTATATTTATCATAGAAAGCTGACAGGTCTGCAGATTCCTTGATTTCTACTGCCTTAGAAGACTTATCTTCTACAGCGGCATTTTCTAATACTTGTGTAAGCACGGCACGTTCAAAATCATTAACTATGCCTTCCTTGCACATTTTTGTTCCAATCTTATTAATAAAACCAGCAAGTTCTTCATTCTCGACCATACGTAGTGAAAATTCACTAAGTTTGAATCCTAAACGAGCATTTTCACTAGCAAACTCGAACATCGGAGTAGTATTTATTGATTCACGACGTAACAAGACAATATTTCCGGCAGCTTCTTCAATGCGCTTGTAGAATGTATCTTTCTCTTGTACGAGTTGTTTAATAATAGGAAGTACCTCTTCAAACTTTTCATCAAAGCGACGAATAGTAAAAATTTCCTTTAATTGACTTGTATCATCCTCAGAAAGGGGTTCACGTTCAAATGTTTCGATACGTGCCTTAACTGTTTCATAAGTCTTAGATCCAGTTAGCTTTTTCAATTCTGTTCTTAAAGTCTCGATATTTTCTTTTACTGTCTCGACAATTCCAGAACTATCTTCATTGATAAGCTTATTGGTTGTGACATAGCGGTTGAATGATTGAAGTTTCAATAATTGACTAGTGCTTTCGGCAATATATGCGCCAACCTTATCACCCATTAATCCACCATGGGCCATATGCTGTGCCATTGCACGCGCACCCGGCAAATATGTATTTGGAAAACGGAAACGTTCACCATTACATTCTAAGAAAATAGCACTGATGTGACGCGAACGTGAGCCGCGGACGTTCTCATCTACAGGTGTCTTGTGTTTGACTAGAATTCGTACATTCTCAAGGGTTTGTTGCGATGTTTTTAATGAGCCAAACATTCTACTAAAGCTCTCTGTAATTGCTTCATCTATTGCTATTGAGTACATAACTGTTCCTGTTCTTCCTGTTCGAGCTTTTACCTTACCATCTGAAACAAGTTTGTTTAGTACTGGCTGAACTTCAGCTAAGGTAATCCCAAGATTATTTGCTATTGTTTCTGCATAAGCAGTTCCCTGATGTTTAAAACTATTCAAAATTTGACCTGCAAGTAAATGATTAATAGGTTTCATTTCATTTTCCATCATTGCTGCGCCCTTCTGCATCTTTGCCTGATATGCATAATCTCTTGGTTGAATCTGTTTTCCAAATACTTTAATGTCAGAGTTCATTAGAAACTCATCAGCAAGTTTACGAATGTTCTTTTGTATTCCAACAACATCATCACCAGTTTCTGCACCCTTACTAAATTCTATCTTATTATTTTCCTCATCAAGAGTTACCATGATATTAGGATTCATAACAAAAAATCTACGTCCGGTGTTTGGATCTGTAGTCTCGGCACCGGCTTCATCAAAGATTTTAATCTTTAATCCATTGCCCTTCAGCAATGCGAATACCTTACCAGCTAAATCGTCCAACTCGACCATAATAAATTCCCTGTTCCCTTATTTATCTATTTAACTGCAAACTCTGGATCCGGTGATCTGAAGTTAGGTTTCCTCATAATAGTTTTTGCTATTAATGTCTTACCATCATTTGTATCTCTTATTACAAATGGAAGATTTAATTGTGTGGTTAAATCTTTCAATACCGCTTCATCTCTGTCATCTAATTTACGAATGGCAGCGCCATACATTTCGTATTCTCGCTTAAACAATCTAACCAATTCTGCTGTACTTATAGGTTTGCCATTGCGTTCACTATTTAGGCGTTCTATGAAGTGACGAGTAAATTCCACATCAATACCAAGTTTTGCCCATAGCTTATCAACAAAAGCCTCAACTTGATTGAGGCCTGCTTGATCAATGTCTTCAAGAATAAATTCGTATGATCTCATATGAATATCGGCATAGGTTGATCATACCCTAAGTCGCCCTCTTCAGAAACATCACTGTTAATTGCTGCCTGTGATTGATCATCCCAGGTAGAAATATAATCTATCATACGAATTGCAAGTATCATTGCCATAATCAAGTCATCTGTTTGTCCAATACGTGCTTCAAATGTATTTGCTCTAGAAACAAATACCTTTAATTCTGACAAAATGCCTTTAGAATTTAGTTTCATCTTATTAGATTCAATTAGGAATTTCAACTTAGCACAAGCCTCTAGTTTAGATTTATTAGTTGTAACAAATCCGCCACGTCTCATTCCACGACCCTGTAATTTATTCTTTGGATCATGCAACATTGTACCGGGGAAATTTTCTTCTCCTGTATCTCTAATAACAACCAATGCTGCTTCACCTAGTGAATTACTCTCAACTGACCAATAAATTTCCGGTTTGCCAGATTCATATATTTCTGCTAAAACTTTCTTCAATGTTCGAATCTGTTCTTCAATTGGAGCCTTGTTATTGCTCCATTCACCGACTTGAACAAGTGTGGGTAATTCTAATATCTGAATTGCTGCATTGTCGCCGCCTGTTCCCATTGATGGGTCTAATGAAACAACGTATGTCAAATCTGCTCTAATCGGTGCATACCAACGGACCTGACCTGTCTTACTAATAGGCTGCATGGATTCAAGTTGTGACAACTTAACAGGATTAATAAGTGTCTCTTCAAATGTAATAAATTCACACTTATGTTCACGTAAAAATCTATCTTCTCCAAGTGCTGCAAATTCTGCATCAGCCCAAGCCTGATCACGGTCTGGGTGAGCTTCCCAAGTAGATTTATAAGGGCGGAAACCGTTCTTACCAATTATTGTTTCATTACCGTTATCATCAACTAATCTATTAGCACCAAACCAAATATCAGCAAATTGATCTTCATCGGTATTTGGAGTAGAAGTAATAATACACTTACCACCAGTTGACAATGTGGGAGATATTGAAGTCCAGAACTCTTTCGCAATATTAGGTTCAACGAATGCAAATTCGTCCAAATAAACTAAGGATAGAGATGTACCACGACCGGTATTTTCTGTGGTAGTTGTTGCAATAATACGAGATCCGTTATCAAATGCCATTGAGCGTTTATTATATTCTTTTACGCCTGCTCTAATATGATCCGGAATTGATTCATATGCATAACGAACTCTATGCATAATTTCCTGCGCACCTTCATACTTATTTGAAGCAATAAGGATTGTAGAATCTTCCATAAACATTGCATACCAAAGTAGATAACCTGCTGCAACGGTAGTCTTACCCATCTGGCGACTAACCATATTGATAGATTTTCTATATGTATGATATGTGTGAATTAGGTCTAATTGAAACGGATATAACTTTAATTTCTGCCTACCTTCCACAGCATGTTGAATATACATAAAATTAGATATGAAATATTCGGGGCCGGTTACCGGATCTAGACAAGCCTTAAGTTCATCTATTTGTTCTTTTGTATAGGAAACCTTGGTATAGGCACGCTTTACAAGTTTATCGTCTTGATAGATTGCCATATATTAATACCTACTATCGTAATCCCTCTCAGGTTCGTGATAATCTGGTTCTGGAGGTTCTGCATTTTCTGCAGCCTTATCAAATGGTGAGCCAAGGGCCTTAGCATATATGGAAGGAGTCAATAATAACTTTAGAGCAGTCGGATCAATTTGTTGCACAAATTCATCTAGTTCCATTGCTTCATTATTGATATAATAATCAGAACCCTGTATATATTGAACACTAGTAACTGTAATATCGCCACATTCGGCATATGCATGAGAGGTATATGTGGGACTATCTGTTTTGTAATTCCATCCTGTCGGAGTTTCGTCTGATTCCCAATTTATGCTTGCTTCTGCCTTAACATCAACATCATAACCGACTTCAACCGGTTTTCCGTTTCTATCCATAACAGTTGCTGACATACCGATAGCTCCGTCATAGGTAATAGAATCACTATCTGCAAATGCATTTTCGTGAAACTCACTAACCTTTATATCGGAGACTTGTGCGCTTTCTTTAAGTTTTTTTTTTGGAGCCGCTGCCGCTGCTGATTCTTTTAGAAAACTTCTATACCCATAAACAAGTTCTTTATGGACCTCAGTAACTTCCATTTTTTTCTGTTCTGGATTGTCACCTTGGCGGGCACCGGATGGACCAGCAGACTTGGTTACCGGACCATCAGCACCTGTTGGGAAATAATCCGAACCTTGTGCCACATTCACGTCATCATAACCATTGTTTAAATCAAAGTCTTCTGCTAGACTGCCCTCTTCAAATTCTTCGCCGCCAAAATATCCATAATCTTCATCCGAACCATGTCCAGCTGATGCCATTGCAGAATCAAAATCACCATCCATCGAATCATCGGGATTCATCATATCATGAGCACTATGGTCAAAATCATCACCATTAAGTTCCTGGTCAATTCTTGTTAATACATCTTGAATTTCACCCATATCTAAACCCTGATCTGCTAATTCTTTTTTCAATACATTCATAGCCTCATCATATGGAACGTATTGGTCACTGAGACCTGCTAATCTGTCCATTGATTGATTAAATATTAAATCTGACACACCTTCCTCCATTGCACATGCCTTATCAGCTGTTGCTGGGTTTGTTTGTTGGCATGAAGATACTGCCGGAACACTTTCTTCCATACCTGGTCCCGTCTCTACTGTCTTACCGTGTTTCTTATTGTAAATAGACCATGCTGTTGCGAAAGCTTTTTCTGGATGACCCGGATATTCTTTCTTTAACTTCATAACAACATCTTCCATTCCGGGAGGTGCCTTTTCTTCTATAGCACATCCTTCTTCAACGCTTTCTTCTTTCTTTTTCATAGCGTTGCTGAGTTGCTTTGTTCCTGTATCAGCCTTATTGAATTCTTTAGCCACACCCCGATCCATTCCGACTTTCTTAGCGAATTTAGGATCATGCGCTGCTGCTGCCATAAAACGAGCTTGCTTTTCAGAAGTTGATTTTTCAACAATAGTTCCTGGATCATCGACAGCTATTTCTTCTTTTGCTCGAGCAACGGTATTTGCTGCTTTATTCATATTGTGTTCATCTACAGCAGATCTATGACTTTTTGGATCAGTTTCCCATCTATTTCCTGCCCACATTTCGGCATTCTGGGCCTTTACATGAGCATTGTGAGCATCGGGCATATCTTTTAACAATGCCGAATATTCCTTACTATACTCAGGACCACGTGGATTCAATGATTTTAATCTAGCACGATATGCATCTAAATCTTTATGTTCACCGAGACCTGGCACTGCCGATACACCTTCCATAAGGTTAATTAGTTGTCTCATACTTTTCATTATAGAACCCCCACTTTCATTAAGTTAGGCTTCTTAACGCGACCGAAAAGCCCACCGTCATCTTTATGTAAACTCTTAGGATCATTAAATTCATCATATCCCTTCGGCAATGTAGAATGATCGGTTGTTGCTGCTGGACTTAAAGGATTTTCTACTGTTGTTACATTTCTTTCTTTACGTACCTGCTCTAATTGCTTAAGAAATTCGATATTATGTTTAACAGGATCTGTTCCTAAAACAACATCGTCTGTTTCTTGATAATCATGACCAAGACGTGTCTTATATGCTTTCTTGTATTCTGGAGAATTTCTATCAACATATAAATCTGTTTCTATTTGGCGTGGATCATTCTCGGAATAGACAGCAAGCAATGCTGGAGAAATTCCAACGTTATTACAAATAAATGTTCTTAGAAAATCTAAAGAAGCAGGATAACCCAATACCATATCACAAATAAAAACTTCTGTGTTCTTTACATTAGGAAAATCCAGTGGACTTTCTTGAATGGGGGTTTTTCTAAAAGAGGATGCTGACTTTAGGTCATATTTCTTAAGCGATGACTCAAGACAATCAATCATTGTATCAGTCATCTCATGTACGGCGAATTTTAAGACATACTTATATTCTGTCTTAACTTCTGCAACGTAATTTGTAAATGATTTCTTTTCTGCCATATAGTAACTCCAGTGCTATTACTATTTATCAGACTTTTCAGTTTTACTGGATACAATATATTTGAGTAATTCGTTACGGTCGAATTCGCCACCTGTGGAATTACGACGATCGCCATTCCCCTGATCTATATCAACCTGTTCTGCACGAACTTTCTTAAGTTGAAGATCAATCATTTTTAATTTTCTTTCTGCTTTGGCATTTTTGGCTTCAAGTGCGGTTTTTAGCATCATACCTGCTACTTCATATATCTTGCCGGCATGCATATCCGGTACATTGCCACCTAATGCAATCAAATCATTGAATGTCTTTACAGCCTTTGTGGCTATATCGTCCATATCATTATCGTGATCATCTAGACCCACTACAGTAGGCAGAGCATAATCTACCTTTTCTGCAGTTGTTAGTGCTGAATATATTTCTCTAGCTTCCACCATCAGTTGTTCTTTAGATTTTGTAGGTAATGCTACCTCGACCTCCGGCCCATCAGCGGGTGGTAAATTAAAAAAATCTTCCATTTTCTTAGTCATTAAGCTTTCCCCTTCGGATTATTATAGATATTATTTTCTGTCATAACCCTAAATATCATGCCATGCTGACTTGCAAACGCTTGTGCTGCTGCCCATTTATAGGTATTCAATGCAACCGCTGCCTTAGCCCTTTGACTTTTTGCCTGTTCCAGGAACGTCTCTTTGGCTGGCTTTACTTCGATAATCTCTACTATACGACTACCTTTAGCATCCACATAAGTAACCACAAAATCTGGCACGTACACGGTGTATTTACCGGTAAACGGATTCTGGTATGGGATTTTAAGGGATTCACTTGCCCAGGCTGTAATGTTTGGATGATCATCAAACATTCTCATTACAGTTAGTTCCCAGGAAGATCTATAGATAATAGGATAAGTCCCTACATATTTATTTGGATTCGTGGGTTGATATTTACCCTTTAAAAAAGAATTACTCATGCTAAGATCTTATCTGACTTGCCTGAATACTATATCTATTATCAACAGATGTAACAGTACCGACTTGATTTCCGGGGTCTCTTAAATTATTCAAAGATCTATATGCGTTTTCTGAAAAATAAAGCAAGCCACTAACTTCTGCCTGTTCAAGTAATGCCTGCGGTGTTATTCCTATTTGAGCTGCCATATCTATTGCTAATCCTGCCATAGTATCAGCATATAGTGATCCTACCCCTCTTGATAGAAAATAGGATTTTGTAGAATCATAAGATGCGGCTGAATAATTACCTACTACTCCGCCTCCAAGGGCGGCCTGAGATACTGAACCTGCATTAGGATATACGGTATATCCTTGTTTATACTTAAATGTATTTGTAGGGACACCATTTATGATCTGAACAGTTTTCTGTGTTCCTAGATATGTCAACATCTGAGAACTGAAACGTCCAATTGATGCTATATTCGAATTAGCCACCCGGATTTCCTCCCGTTAGATTTACTGGCCTATAAGCCAGGGTAGTCGGAAGAGCGGTTGAAGCAAACGGTCGTGTTTGTATTACTGGATTCGGTTGTGGATTATACGGTGTAGGAGAAATATGTGCTAAACCATCAAGAGCACTAGCACTCACCCGTCTAACTATCTTATCAGATGCAAATGCACCTGTTACCGCACCTAATGCCGATTGTGTATTCTTTCCAATTCTTTGTAGAATAGGATTGTCAGAATTTAATAATGGATTATTAGATTCGATAAAGTCTAGCAAGGTTGCATTAAATGCAAGTGCTGGTAATTCTAAGAATTCACCATGCGAAAATTGATCTATAGTTGAATCATTCTGTGGTTCTCCACCACCTAATTTCATATTTTGAATAGTATAGTAAGCATACTCGTATTCAAATGTAAAGGTTAATTCGAGTGTCTTATCACCAGCGGCATAATTTAATACGTCGTGAGTAAATGCAGAAATTCTAGGATTAACAAGTGTTACCTGATTAAATCGTCCACCGTGTACCTGATAGATATCAATAGTCTGAATTAAATTTCTAACATTTGCCACTACAGGTAAATTAAAACCAAAGTTGTGATTATTTAATACATCAGAAACAATATTTTGTGTATCCTGTTTACTACCAACAGTATCAGTTGGACGTTCCGCCCCGGTAGGCAAATTACTCTGAAATAGATTTTTTATGCTTGATCCTAAACCAGCAATATTAGGATTAAATGATGGAGTAATATTCTTTAATAGAGTTTCAGTAGACATTGTTCCATTTTTTGTCTGACTCTGTTTTGCTATATTCTTACCAGGCTCATTTCCGTCATTGAAATAGTATCTATAATACATATCCCAAAATTTCAATGTCTTACCATCAGCTACATCATGAAAAACAACCTTAACAGGTTCGAAGGCAATTTTAGTTTGACTAAGTCGTTTTCTATTGTATTGATTAAGGGGAGTGGTTTCGATCTTATAAGAAGGCATTTCAATAGTCTTCACTAGAGGAGCAATTTGACTCCATTGTGGTGTATTGAAATATTGTTGAATATAATAGGCTGCTGAACCTACATTATTGAGTCTTATGTCAATATAATACTCAAACGGGAAACGCGGTTGATTCCTATATAAAGATTGCGCTTCCTGATTGAAATTATACGTGGCATGGCGCGTGCTCCTTTCATAAAAGAAGCCCGCACCTGTCAATGACGTGAATAGACCTGAGAAGCTAGGCACTAAGCCACCTCCAAAAACTCGCTATTATGCGAATGTAGTACCGCCAGTTGGGCTGGCAATATCTGGATATGGATTTCCACCTACTGTTGTTCCGTTGTTTGTATTTGGACCCGAAACATTTGTTGCGTTATCGAAACGAATTGTTAATGTAACTTCATTTGGATCACCGCTTGCATAATCGCCTTCACCATATGCTGCTGCTTGAATCCAGCATCCGTCTAGGACCCACGATTCGAGTTGTTCGTTGTCAGTACCATCTAACGAATGAATTTCCATTGCGAATTTGTAATTAATACCAGCGACAGCACTTGTTTGTTCAAAGTGATTCATCTGTTTCTGAATTTGTGCACCAACTGAAGAAATTACCGAATTAGTAATATCATCACGTAATTTAATTTCAACTGGATCGAAAGTATGCTTACCTTGAATCCATGCAACCGAGTTGTATGAGTCTAGTTTGACTTCATCATATGTAATCTTTGGACGAGTGCATGTCATTACGTTAGCAGTCATTTCGCGCAAACCGTTGTTCTCGCCGAAATTCTGCCAGACAACTCTAAAACGATACTTCTGCTTTGGGTGAAGGATACCCAGTTTGTTTCCATCTAATGGAATACCGAATTTAGCTAAATTTGCCATCTTTATCTCCTGCTTAAAAGCTAATACTATTTATCAATTCTCAGAAATTTTTTTACCAGCCTCTATTCCAGCAAACTTTGTAATAACATACGATTCACCTATATCAACATTACACTCATATGGTATTGCTCCATATCCCTGAAATCCCCAGCGCGGACCTAAAGAATTAGCCACAATCCAAGATCCACCACCTATTTTGTCATCGTAGCCTATAACAGTCATAGCATGACCGGTTGATGGACGATTATCCGTAATATTTACGGCTTTATATGCTTGTTCTTCAAGTGGGCCATTGAGCTTCCAGAATTTTGTCCCGGTTCGTATACCGATAATTATCGGAATATTCCGTATTAAATAAGTCTTAAACTCTTCTGATGAAACTTCTTTATAAGATTGTACCCTATAATATACTCCTGCTTCTATTGCAGGAATATTAGGTTCTCTATCTATCCTGCTTATACTAAATGGCCAATTATTTTCTGGAGATGCACCATATATCGTAAGAGCATTAAGTGTGTCTTTTAATTCTGCACCACGCTGTTTTAATCTATTTTGAATTTTTCTTGTCATATAATAAACATATAATCTAGAAAAATTCATATTTTTCCCTACAGATGACATAATCATTTCCGCTGCAATCAATGATGCTGAAGCTGTGCAACAATCGGCATTCTCTTGGGATTGCAATACTCTGATAAATCTTCTTAAAGATAGGGATTCCGGAAACATTGAATATTTATCAGCCAAAAAGATGCCCGCCGAAGCGGGCATCGTAAATATTATCAGATTATACTGAAGTTAGGCTTGCACCTGTATTCTTAATTCTGATAGGAATGTAAATAAATTCAATTGCCTTAACAGGTTGAATTGCAATATCAATCCACAACTCATTTCTATCGATACGAGCTGGTGTGTTATTGCTCAAGTCACAAACAACTAAGAAGTCATACAAACCGCGCAATGTAATAAGTTCTGAAAGGAATCTATTGAATGCATCAGTTACTGCCTTACGAGTTGTTGTATCGTTAGGTTCAAACAAGAATGGTAGCGCAAGGTTATTCAATTGGTAGCGCAAGTAGTTTTCTAGGCGAACTACGTTGATACGATCTGTTGCACTTGAATATGGCTGACGTGTCTTCTGTCCGAATACAACAATACCACCTGCAGGCATTACACGAATAGGATTAACACCATTCTGATATAGAATATCACGTTGACCTTCATTCAACTTAACTGTTACAAATTGTCCGGATGCATTAACATAACCAACATCGGCAGCATTATTAACAACACCGCGTTGTAGACCAGCTGGTGCAAACCATGGATAAGCAACCTGGTCATTGTATGCAATGGTACGAAGAGCCATATGCGATGGCGGAACAACAACATCAGTTCCATCAACATTTGTACTCAATCCACTTGGATACCAGCAAGCAAAATACTTACTTGCAGATACCAAACCATCAGCATTATTATCAAATGCACCGCTTGCATCGGTTGCCCAATTTTGCAATGCTGTTCCTGTTGCATTTAATGTGAACGGTGTATCACCAACAACGAATGCTGTATCCTTACGATCATCATTTAGGACTAACATTTCATCGATAGCTTCAACATATCCCGGAGCAGCAATTAGATTGAAATACAAATCTTCTGCGCGAATATCTTGATTAGAAACAATCGTTGATTGAATTGCTTGTACAATAACAATATTCTGTGCTGCTGCACCCATATAAGGTACACCACCCGCATTATTGCCCGATGTTGTAACCCAACGTCCTGTTGAACCATTGTTTGTATTATCTGGTGATGCTGTTATGCTATCAAATACATATGGTGATTCCCAAACCTTAACATTGTTTGTAGAATAACGTGTGTTCCATAGTAGGAATCCCTTTGGATACAATGCACCTTGTGGAGCATCTGCGTCTAAGTCAGGATTATTACCACCACCGTTGTTTGCACCTGTACCGACAATGCCACCTAATTTGTAAAGTGGATTTGAACGTGCATCCTGGAAGATAATACCGTGGTTAGAAGTTTGATCTTTATTGCTAATCAGTACCCAAGCAGAACCATTCCAATACTTAATAACAGGATATGGAAGAACATCTGTTTGAACCCAGAGATCATTAGCAACCAACACAGGTGCTGGAACATTATCACGTGGATCACCAGATTGTGGATACAATGTTGGATTACCAGTTGAACCAGGAAGTGTGAATCCTGGCAAATTGCAATTCAGCCAGTGATCGGCACCATCATTGACAAGAATATCAATTGTAGATTGGCCGGCACTATTTAGACCCAATAATGCATTAAACCATAGTTGACCATTTGCTGGTCCCGATGTAGGAACACTAGTAGATCCAACGATAGTTGTAAATGTTGCCCAAGTGGTTGCGGTAGCACCCAATCTAAATTCTAACGAATTTGTTGCGGTTGCACCTACACCAGTAATAACTGGTTCAACATAAACCTGTCCTGCAGAACCTGTGGCGTTTGTACTGTAATAAGTATTTGCTGCTGCATCATTTGCTAAAATAGGAGCTTCAACTTGAACAAATGCCACCAATGTAGCACTCATCTCACGAAGAACCATATTAGCACCTTGTGCTGCCGATGTAGTCTTAACCCAATATGTTTGAGTTGTTAGAACATTCGTTAAGTCTGGCCATACAGATTGAATTAACATCTGTGTACCTACTGTAGTTCCTAATTGAACCCATACACCACCAGTCTTTGTCCAATACGACAATGTACCATTTGCTGTTTGGAATACAACCGCATAATCGCCGTTTACACCATCGCCCGGTACTGGAACATTTACAACACCTGTTGCGAAATCATATACATACTTTGGAGTTACTGTTACCCAAACTTCATTTGGAAATACACCACTGCGAGTAAACAAACCATATGCAGAACCATTCGAAGATTGATCAAACCAATATGTTCCTGCTGCTGCTGGACTTGTTGGTTCAACTGGATCAGGTTGTAATTGTGAGGTATCAATATCTGCACGAACAACTCTTACTAGATTCGAAAGACCTAGATACGAATAAGCTGCTAACAAACCATATTCATTTAATGGGTAACCATTCAACGATGTTCCACTTACAGAATAGAAGACTGGATCACCAAATGTGGTAACCAAATCCCTCTGTGATGTTATAGACCAAACCTTGCCGGCATTAGCCTTTGTGGTGCCTTGTGCTACGACGCCCGAGCTTGTTGGATCTAATTTATCTTGCTGTGTGGCAATAAAAATTAGGGGTACTGTTCCTGGTCCTGCGCCGACATTGATCGATTGATCAATAACCGAAATGCTTACGCCAGGTGAGACTAAAACTGCCATATAATTTAACTCCTTTAAAGAATTAGCTTCTTGTTAGTAGTATTTATCAAGAAGGGCGTTAAATACACGGCAAATCAAGTACCAGACTTACAATATCTTGGTTATGACTTCCTTTACCTGACCTTGAAGAAATTCGATTGTACTATCGTTATTTAGCTCATAGTCAATTTTTGACCCCACCCACGCCCATTCACTTAAATGTGCTGCAGAATAAGTCTGTTTCATTACTTCTTTGGCTATAGAATTACCTTTATTCGCCATAATAGCGGTTTCGTACCAGACTGGTGTTGGTCCACGATTTACTCTAATCAATGTCCCACCAGTTTCTTGGATGAATTTAATTTCATTAGGGAAACGAACATCACTAATAACCACGTGTTGATTTGGATTTTTTCTAATTCTATTCTGAAGTGTTAAAAACCAGAGATCTTCATGGAAGTGTGTTCTTAGGGAATCTGTGCCGACTACCTGTAATGCAAGGCGCGGGCTAAATGACGGCATGTTTAATTTTTCTGACCACCATGGATCAACAACTTCTCGCCATTCGCGAGATTCTGTTGTATCACCTTCGAGCAAATGTCGAGGCCAATCAAAAATGACCGCACAAGCATCTTTTAAACCTGCTGCAAAGCTATCTTGTCTGAAATTATATTCATTTACAAGTTGTGATGCAACAGTACCTTTACCACTATTAATAAATCCAATTAGGCCTACAATCATAAAAAACCCCTAAGCTAGTTCATGTAGTTATGCATGGACCGACTTAGGGGTTTGCTATTTTTGTTAACCAATAAGGAATGCGTAACCTTCTCCGGCTGTTACCTGATTTAGAAGTTGTATTTCTAATTTATTCATTTCTGCCTGTGCTTCTTGTTTCAGTGTGGTACCATTTAACATTACGTTACCGTTAGGTCCCGGAAAACCGGATGGGAACTTATCTCTAGCTTCTCCCAACATATATTTTGAATAAGATGTTGCATAAGAACGCAACCAGGGACCTGCATAAGGATCGTTAATTATATCGTCTTCTGATTTTTTTGCATATACTCTTACAACAACTTCTTCATCTGCCATAGGCCTACGAATAATTGTTAGTTTGTGACTATTGACATCCCACGTAAAATTATACTGACTTGCAAATAAAATCTCTGTAGTCTTAAGAAATTCATTATAAAAGTCCCAGGTTGCTAATCCACCCGATCTATTAGGTTGTAACAAATATATATTATAAAATGCAGCATCTACCGGGTCAAAATTGATACCTCCATTAGTGTATGCACCAACACCACGGCGGTATAGACGTCTAACCTCTTGCACTTCTTCTGGAAGAGTATACTCTGTTATGTCACGTGTGATGTGTAGGAAAATATCTTTCTCTAAATTGGCACCATCAGATTGCTGACGCAATTTTTCGATACCAACGGTAATTGCAAGATTTATGTGATCGACGTCAAGTTCAATTTCGACCATTTGCGAACCGAGCAATAGCTCAATTTGCTGTTGTAACAAAACTCTCGGTGTAACTTGTGCAGACATAACGTATCAACTCCAGTGATACACTATTTATCTTTATGTTCAGGTTTTGCGAGTTCCCATCTGAACTGATTTTCTAACTGAACCATTCAGTTGTTCTAGCCTCTTCATCCATTTATCCATCTGGTCAATATAAACTTTTTTAGTTTCATCATCAATATTCTGTAGGCGCTTATTGGGATCTTTCGAAAACATGGTATCGTAATACCTTTGCCATTTACCCAATATATCTACATATTCTTGTTCAATCCTAGATAATGGTTTAGCTTCTGCTTCTTCTTTACCCTTTGCTGATCTAACCTTATATAATTCTGTACGCAGTTTTAATACATCGGCTTTCGCTGCACGCATAGCAGGGCTCGAATCCCACACATGTTGAAAGGGATGCCTGGAGAATTCTTTTCCATTCTCATCGTAGACAATATAGGTTTTAGCATCAGCATCTAGTTCAGATCTAGGCTGAGATTCAATTTCATCTAATCTCATGAAATATTTATCAATATTTCAATTTAGCTTGTAAATCCGTTGCCTTCTTCATTACCAATGCATCATGCAATGCATTGTGAATCCAGTAATCGTTTTCTAATACAATATCTTCTTCAATATGCGCGGGAACATATACGGGATGATATTGATTCTTATGCAAATTTTCTGGCCAGCAAGATTCTAATAATTTCTTCAGATGTGGTATATCCCATCCGGGATTATCGCAAGCAAGAATACAATCGGGTCCACGATCTTCAATCCAGTTACCTAATTTTAGAGCGCAGTCATAGGAAGTCATCTGCCAATGCGCATCACCAAACAAAAATGGTAGAACAAATGCCTTAACGAATTCCGAACAATCTTTCAATTCATAGGTATCTGTAAGTTCTGCATAAAAGGACTCTTCGTTCTCATCTACTAGAGCAATGCTAATAAGCTTATTGCCTGGAATAAGATCTGTAAATTCAGTGTCCAGAAATAATCTCATTTATCAACTCTTAAAATAACATGGTGTTCGTTTAATTTGCCACCGCACGGAATATCAACAGTGGTTAATTCCTTCATAAAAGTGCGAAGCTTTACTTTGCTTGCCTTCTTAAAGTCAGCGAGCGTCTCCACAGGTTTACGGACTGTTTTTTCTGCAGAATCAGTTGAATAATTGAGCAAACTAGCGCCTTTAACACTAAGGCCTCGCTCGTCTAATGCCTTGTACTGCGCGATCTTGCGTGTCTTTGTATTATACACCCAAACTTCCCTAGATCCAACAATTTGAATTGGATTTAAACTTACAATTCCTAATTGTGGATCTTCCTTTTTATACTTAATTTTAGACACAAGTTTCTCTTGTGATACAGGCTTCTTTTTACGTGGAGCACGTTCGACCTTAGCAACTTCCTGCATCATATCAGCTGCTTTTAATAAGTTCTTGTGAAACAGATCTAGCTTCTTTAATTCGGGCTTTGTAAAGTTAGAATATGCTTCAGCTAGATCTTTATCTTTGCCCTCAACTGCTTCAGCAATTTCAGCCGCTCTACGTTCAAAAATCATCTGCATATGACGCATATGCGGTGCCTTAAGTTCGTATGTTTTGAACAGATTTGTGAAGTCTTCTATAGTCTTGGCTGGCATTTTCTTGTCCATAGAAAAATCATCTAACCACCCTTCCACCTCACCCGCGACTTCGCGGGCCTTATCTCTGAGTCTATCTTGTATAGTCGGAACAAAATTTTTAATGTTTTCTCCGGCGATCTTAACCATTTCATTTTTCGTGTTAGTATAGCTCGCTTCTTTGATTTGTGCAGCGGTTTTGGCTTCTTCTTCACAAATTGTTTTCTCCAAATGAGGCATTAAACTAACCATCATATCTTCCGGAATATCGCCACCATGATTCATAATATACATATACTTACCGACAGTGGCAAATCTATTTTCATCCATATCTTTAATTCTATCAAGAAGTGGATGTTTAGGGTCTAATTTCTTTAGATATACCATCGTCTCTTTTTTCAACTCATTGGAAGTCATTTCATAATGGGCATACATCATTGCCGCATGAAAATTTGTTCTGAAATGTTTGTTTGTTTTTACGACTGTGGCAAAGGTTGGTTTAGGCCAACACACATACACACCACTGGGCTTTTTCTTTCCTGCCATTATAATATCCTTCTGATACTTAGCTATTTTAGCTAGGTTCAATCTAAGAACGCAACTAATCTTGGCTTAGTGCATTCTGAAGGTATTTAGCAGGAGTGAAGGAATTATTCTTCGTCTAGGTCTTTTCTACGCTTTTCTACGTTTCTATCGTACTTTTTAGGGGTGTGGGAGCCAGCACCAGAACGTTGGGCATTCTTAGCTACAAAATTACGAGGTGGAGGTGATTTCAGTGTCTTCTTTGCAGGCTTTGCTTCAAATAATTCAAATAATCTCATGTCAACTCCGAATAAAAGTATAGGGATGGTAGCGAATCACCCCTACACGACGCCTGTTCGGCGTAACAACGGTCCTTTAGGTAGTTGTTATACTTATTTATCAAAAAGAGTGTTGAAAATACTTTCTAATATTAAAGTTAGATATTGACATTTCATACAATATAAACTCTTGCATTGCAAAGAAATATTCCATAGGATTTTTAGACTTTGCTATCTTTGATAGATACCAACTTCTTAATATGCCGGCGCTCATTTTCCTCTCTCCTTAAATTTCATATAGTTATCCAATATAGTCTGTATATTTATTACACCTATCGGATTCAGACTATGCACAGTGAAACTAAAATCTGCGGGCATTGCACCGGTATCCAAATCGTGTGCAATTAACCATTTAGCGAAATCATATCCAGTATTTCCATCCGTATAATTACCACGATAATGTTCGCCACCGAGGTCATGATCGAAACTAATTACATTCGGAAATCCATTATTTCTAACCCACTCTATCGCTTCGTGAAGGGAGCGGACAATATGCCAATCTGCACCCCAATAACCGACACCGCCAATAAGTAGCCATGTAACATCTCGGGGCATTCTTTCATCATCTAGGAATAGATATTTCATAATATATTTTACGTTGTCTTACCTTCACCTGTCAACCTAATTTGTGTATTAACATGTTCGACTTCTCGTAAGATTGTCATTCTTTCGTTTGTATCACACCCAATAAGTGCTTTTACATCCTTAGGAAAACATGTACCACCATAACCATACTGAC
>Ga0209777_10002432_pt1 | contig 24493 bp, 22 predicted proteins | sample FrelakmetHBP12HB_FD_187147 | JGI IMG/M metagenome (GOLD analysis project Ga0209777, IMG submission 187147) | Freshwater lake sediment microbial communities from the University of Notre Dame, USA, for methane emissions studies -HBP12 HB (SPAdes)... | ecosystem: Environmental > Aquatic >... | reverse complement strand
TCTCAGGCAAGACCATCCACACGAAAATTAACGGCAAAGAATACGCCTTCTCGACTGGCTCAGAGAAGTCCTTGTTGCGGCTGCTCCGGGAGGAGGCCGGGCTGACGGGCACGAAGGAAGGCTGCGCAGAGGGCGAGTGCGGGGCTTGCACTGTGTTCTTGGACGGCAAGGCGGTGATGGCCTGTCTCGTCCCCGCACCGCGCGCCCACGGGGCGGAGATCGTCACCGTGGAAGGCCTCTCCCGTAGCTCTCCAGGCATAATCCCCGAAGGGGAAGAGGGACCGGGGTTGAGGACGGAACAACTCCACCCGGTACAGGAGGCCTTTGTGGCAGATGGGGCGGTCCAGTGTGGCTATTGCACACCGGGGTTCATCATGTCAGCGGTAAAACTGCTGGAAGAGCGTCCGCATCCAAGCCGCGACGAGATCACGCAGGCCATTTCCGGCAACCTGTGCCGCTGTACGGGCTATTACAAGATCGTGCAAGCGATCGAAGATGCATCCAGATTATAGGGCTGACGGTCGCCGAGCGTCCCCGCCGGGGAGCTCTACCAAAATGGAGATTTGAAATGGGAAAATACTCAAAATTTCAACACAAGTCGCCTGCGAAGAAAGGGTTGCATCCGATCTGGCGCGGCATCGGCTGTATCTTGATCATCGTCGTCCCGCTGCTGGCCTTTGGGTTGATGCTGGTCTTCGTCCCGCCGATCATCGCGACGGGGAAAGTCCCCCACCAGTTGCTGGGACATATCCAATTCCCTGAATGGGTTAGCCGGTACCGGATGCTTTCTGGAACAGCCACCTTCATCCACAGCATTAACAACCTGGGGGTGAATATCGTCACCTTCTTCGTGATGCTGCTGATCCTGACTGGGGTTGCTTCCCTCCTGTATTCGATGATCTATTCAGTGGTCGGCCCGGCGCGCTACACGCAATTGGATGCCCCGCCGTCAAAATATAAAGCGAAGAAATATACCCGATAAAATGACTGACTTTCCCATCGGCCAATCACTCCCCCGTATCGACGCCCGTGACAAGGTCACCGGCAAGGCATTGTTCTCCGGCGATCTAGTTCGCCCGGAGATGCTTCACTTGAAGATCCTGTTTGCCGGGCGCCCGCATGCCCGCGTTGTCAGCTTTGACACCTCCGCGGCCGAGGCCCTGCCCGGCGTTGTGGCTATATTCACTGCCGCGGATGTACCTGTCAATGAATACGGCTTGCAGAAGAATGACCAGCCTGTCCTTTGTGGCCCTTCTCCCCTTCCCCCGCGGGGAGAGTGGACGGGGGTTGCAGGTGATATCGTCCGCTGCGAGGGCGACCAGGTAGCTGCCATCGTCGCTGAGACGGAGGCCATCGCCGCCCAGGCCCGGGATCTTATCAAAGTGGAATACGAGGATCTGCCCGCTGTCTACGATGCGGCTGAGGCGATGAAACCCGGTGCACCCCAACTCCACCCGGAATTTGGTAATAGCAACATCTGCGTGCTGGACAGGATCCGCAAAGGCGATGTAGAGTCAGCCTTTGCCAGGGCGGACGCAATCATCGAAGGCGAGTACCGCACACCCTACCAGGAACATGCCTATCTCCAGCCGGAGGCCGGGCTGGCTTACCTCGACGAGCAAGGCCGCATCACGGTCGAGTGTGCTGGTCAGTGGACCCACGCCGATCGGGATAGCGTTGCCCATGCGCTGGGTTTGCCAGATGAACAGGTACGCATCATCTACCCGGCCATTGGCGGCGCCTTCGGCGGGCGGGAAGACCTGTCAGTGCAGATCGTGCTGGCGCTGGCGGCGATGCGCCTCGCGCAGCGAGGTGTCAAGCGCCCGGTGAAGATCGTCTGGAGCCGTAAGGAATCCATCCTCGGGCACGGCAAGCGCCACCCGATGACCCTCAAAACAAAATGGGCTGCCACCAAAGATGGCAAACTGCTCGCCGCCGAGACAACCGTCATCGCCGACGCCGGGGCCTATCTGTACACCACCAACAAGGTGCTCGGCAACTGCACCATCACGGCCACTGGTCCCTATTTCATCCCCAATGTCAAGGAAGACGTGTACGGGGTTTACACTAATAACGTGCCGACCGCCGCGTTCCGAGGTTTCGGTGCACCGCAAGCCCTGTGGATGGCAGAACTCCAGATGGACAAACTGGCCGATAAGCTGGGCCTGGACCCGGTCGAATTCCGTCACCGCAACGCGCTGCGGGAGGGGGATACGCTCAATGTGGGCACCCCGGCTCCGGGTCGCGTCAGCATCGTGCAGTGCATCGAAGCAGCGGCTCAAAGAGCCGGCTGTGAGAAAATGCCCGGCGGATGGGCAATCTCGAAACGTGAAAACGTGCAGCCTGATAACTTGAAACGCGGGATTGGCTTTGCCTGCGGTTTCAAGAACGTTGGCTTCTCGTTTGGTTACCAGGAAAACTCCTGGGCACGTGTCGAACTGCACGGCAAGACCGAGATCGAGCACGTCGTCGTCTGGCATGCCGGCGCGGAGGTCGGGCAAGGCGCACATACTGTCATGGCGCAGTTCGCAGCCGCGGCAGTCGGCGTTCCATTCGAAAAGGTGACAGTGGTCACGTCGGACTCGGCTACGATGGGCAATCCCGGCAGCGCCTCAGCCTCGCGTCTGACCTTCATGTCGGGCAATGCCATCAAGGGTGCCGCGGAAGCAGCGCTGGCAAAGTGGAAGGTCGAGGTACGTCCGGCCATTGCCGAGTACACCTACCTGGCTCCCAAGACCACGCCCTTCGACAAAGAGACTGGCTACTCGATGCCGAACCTGTCGTACGCCTACGTGGCCCAGGCGGTCGAGGTCGAAGTGGACCTGGAGACCGGTTTCATCAAAATCCTGCGAGTCGTTTCCGCTGACGATGTTGGCCAGGCCATCAACCCGGCGTTGGTGACCGGGCAGATCGAAGGCGCGGTCGTCCAGGCCGAGGGCTACGCCCTGACCGAGAACTTCATCACCAGGAACGGGCATATCCTGACCGACCAGTTGAGCACTTATCTCATCCCGACCATCCTCGACATCCCCGACTCGGTCGAATCGGTCATCATTGAAGTGGCCGAGCCGAACGGACCCTTTGGGGCGCGCGGCCTGGGCGAACTGCCATTCCTCCCGATTGCCCCGGCCATTGCCGCGGCAGTCCACGATGCCACCGGGGTCTGGTTTAATGACTTCCCACTGACCCCAGAACGCGTCCTGAGAGGATTAGGTAAGATCTAGAAATGATCCAGAAACTCTCACGGCACAAATATAAATTGCTGATCTCCATACTCTTGATAGCCGCTTCCGTTATTTCTGTTATGCTGGCCAGGGTACGCATGGCATACAGCAATACAAATGACTATTCAAACCTTATCTGGAATCTTGGGCTCGCCTGGATCCCTTTTGTGTTTGCTACCATGGCCTATGTGGTTTCCTGGTCACGGAAATTGCTCTACCTGGTTGTGCCGGTCTGTGTCTTCGTATGGTTGATCTTTTTCCCCAATGCCCCCTATATCTTGACGGATTTCCAGCACCTCAGCACAAACGCCAATAACGCACCACTCTGGTATGATGTTCTCATGCTGATCTGGTTTGCATGGACGGGGCTCCTCCTGGGTGTGGTATCCCTTTATTTCATGCAGGAGATCGTCACACGCACTTTTGGAAGAACTACCGGCTGGCTTTTCACAATCTTTGTTACCGTTTTGAGCAGCGTAGGAATTTTCTTGGGACGATTTTATAGCTGGAACAGTTGGGACATTTTTGGTGACCCAATGCCAATCGCGCATGACGTTTGGGGATGGCTGAGACATCCCTTCGCGAACCTGCGCCTCTATGGGTTTACACTACTCTTTACATTACTATTCCTTTTTGTCTACCTCGCCATCCACGCCTTCGGTAGGGTAATGCAGGAAAAACAGCCCTAAAATAAAGCTATGTAAAGGTTTCCGGAACCTCAGCGTATATCCGCGCTCGTCCGCGTCCAATGAAAATTCCCCACGACTACCACATGCACTCCACCTTCTCCGAAGATGGTGAATCCTCTCCTGAAGAGATGTGCCGTCAGGCCATCAAACTTGGCCTCCCCGAAATCGGTTTCACCGAACATTGGGACGTTGGCCCATATGAGAAGAACCCGCGTTTCTTCCAGCCTGAACCCTGGTACGCCGAACTGGGACGCCTGCGTGAACTGTTCACCAGTCAATTGACGATCCGCGCCGGGATTGAGATTGCCGAACCGCACCTGTACCCGCAGGCTGCCGCCGATGTTCTGGTGCGGGCACCCTTCGATTACGTTCTCGGCTCGGTGCATTTCGTCGGCCCGCATTTCATTTTCGACGAAGCTTACTTCCGCGCCCACACCGCTGATGAAGTCTACCGGGCATATTTCGCTGAAATTGAGATGCTGCTCCAGACTGCTGATATTGATATTTTGGCTCACCTTGACGTTCCCGTCCGCACCGCCAAACCCATCTTCGGCTACGACCCGACCCGTTATGAAGACCAGATCCGCAGCATCCTGCGCATGGTCATTGACCGCAAACTTGCGCTGGATGTCAATGCCGGCGGTCTGCGCAAAGCAGCCCAAAACCTGTCGCCCGACCCATTTATCCTGAAATTGTACGCCGAAATGGGCGGTGAACGCCTCACCCTCGGCTCTGACGCCCACGCGGCCAGTCAGGTCGGCCTGCACCTCGACGCCGCCCTGGACGCCGTCCGTCTTGCCGGGTTGACACATTTCACCCGGTTCGAACAGCGGCAAGCGCGCCTCCTTTTATTCTAAGGTTGAATGGCATTCCCCAGGGGACATTCCTACATAAATATGTTTGCGGTACCGTCAAGGTTGAATAGACCAGATGACTACGTAAACCGCCCGCTTCGTTCGGAAGGGGATTGAAATGGAATGGGAAATGTTCTATACTACTTTTGATTCACAGCCTAATCTTAAATTAATTTCGTTACTTAGGATGCAGAAGCCAATAAGCTGGTTAGCTACTAAATAACAATTCAGAAATTTATTTGGGCGTCCATGGACGCAGGAGGAACCAATAATGTCCACTAATATCAGAATTGTCCACGCATACGACTTCATTAAAGCAACCCCAGAAGGAAAACTCGATCTTCAAAAGTCAAAAGAATATCTTATGGATATCGTGTCAGCCTCAACCACTTTGGTCGATTACGAAGTAATCATAGATACTCGAAAGACACAGACTGCAATGTCTATAACCGACCTTTGGTATTTGGCAGCAGAGGTCGCGAACCTGTTTAAGACTTTTCCTCGAAAGATAGCCGTTCTTTGTCCGTTGGAACACTTTGACCAAGCAGGATTCTTTGCACTCTGTGCCCAAAATAGAGGCGTCCGCGTTCAGGCATTCACTTCTTTTGAAGATGCAATCGAATGGCTGATTGCGAAGGACGTATGAGAGCCAAGAAGCAGTTGGGACTGTCCTCGTTCCTTTCAGCTGCTCAATTGCTTAGTGCTCGGCAGTGCAATACGCAGATATTGTAATTTGTAATAGGGGTTCGAATTCCATTGGGGACGGCTTTCACCCAAACAACCATCATCCTAATTTTGTGGTTTAATATCCCCATGCCTTCCCTCATCCTCATCCGCGGCGGTGGCGACCTCGCCACCGGCGTTGCCATCCGCCTGCTCCGTTCTGGTCTGCGCGTTGTTGTCACTGAATTGAGCCAACCGCTGGCAGTGCGGCGAACAGTCTCATTTGCCGAGGCAGTCTATTCCGGCGAGATCAGCGTCGAGGGCATCACCGCCCGGCGCGTGGACGATCCGAGCGATTCCTTTCGCATTCTCGGCACCCTCGGTAAACAGCAGGTGCCGGTGTTGGTGGACCCCGGCTGCACTTCCGCCAGACTCCTGCATCCCGCCGTCATCGTGGACGGGCGCATGACCAAGCATCCGCCTGAACCCATCGGGTACTCGCCCCTCCTGTACATCGGCCTCGGCCCGGGATTTGAGGCGGTCGTGAATTGCCAGGCCGTGATCGAAACCCGCCGCGGCCCCACGTTGGGGCGCGTCTTCTGGAGCGGCGGACCGGAACTGGATACCAGCCAGCCCGAAGGCGACCCGGCGCGCGTTCTGCGTGCACCAGCAGATGGGGTGGTGGTTGCTCACAAACAAATCGGAGATCATTGCGAAGAAGGCGACCTCCTTGCCGAAATCCAATCACAAATCGAAAATCGCAAATCAGAAATCGTAAGCCCCTTCCCCGGTATCCTGCGCGGTCTGCTTCATCCCGGATTGACCGTCACCCACGGCTTGAAGATTGGCGATATTGACCCTCGCGACGATCCGCGTCTCTGCCAGATGGTCTCGGATAAAGCCCTGTCCGTCGGCGGCGGGGTGCTGGAGGCCATCCTCTCGCGGCCGGAAGTCCGCAGTGCACTGTGGGGGTAACCATGAAGATGGGAAGCACATCCTGTTCTCTTCAGGGCCTTCGTTCCTCCGCGGTATATGTATGAATCTCGCCCAAGCTCTCCGGTTTTCTCAATCCACGATCCTCGATCCTCAATCAGCAATTGCCTTCGTCGGTTCGGGCGGAAAGACCACCGCGCTATTCCGCCTTGCACGTGAACTGACCCGGGGCGAAAGGCCGGTCATCTTGACCGCCACAACCCACCTGCATATTGATCAGATCACATTGGCCGATTCGCACTGGATCGTGGAAAAGCCGGAAGAATTCTCCGGTCTCGAAGAGGATCTGCACGCGGTGGTGCTTGTCACAGGTCGGGTGGAAGATGATCGAACAACAGGTTTGAATAATGGTTTAATATCTCGGCTACGCGAAGTTTGCAGTTCCCACAACCTGCCCTTGCTCATCGAGGCAGACGGTTCCCGGGAGAGACCACTGAAAGCACCCGCCGGCCATGAGCCGGTTATCCCGGAGTTTGTCGATACGGTTATCGTGGTTGCCGGTCTGACCGGGTTGGGCAGACCGTTGACGGAGGAATTCGTTCATCGCCCAAATATTTTTGCCCGCCTGTGCGGTCTGAAAATGGGTGAAGCCATCACGTCTGAAGCTCTCGCCCTCGTCCTCACCCACCCCGCAGGCGGGTTGAAAAACATTCCGCTGCAGGCACGTCGCATCGTTTTACTCAACCAGGCCGACACGCCGGAGTTGCAGGCGCAGGGAAAAAATCTGGCTGAAAAACTTCTGCCCCTGTACCATTCCGTCATCATTGCATCACTCAAACAATCCCAAATTTACGCCGTTTATGAGCACGTTTCCGGGATTATTCTGGCAGCTGGCGGGTCCTCCCGCTTCGGTCAGCCCAAGCCGCTGCTGGATTGGCACGGCCAGCCTTTCGTTCGCGCAGTGGCACAGACAGCGCTCTCGGCGGGTCTTTCACCTGTGGTGGTTGTAACGGGCGCGAACGTCGAACAGGTGGAGTCCGCTATTCACGATTTACCAATAACCATTACCCGTAACGAGAATTGGCAAGCCGGTCAAAGTACTTCCATCAGAGCAGGGTTGAACACCCTGCCCCTCGAAACAGGAGCCGCCATTTTCCTTCTCACCGACCAGCCGCAGATCACGCCGGCAGTTCTGCGCGCCCTGACTGAGGAACACGTCCGCACGCTGGCGCCTATAATCGCCCCGCTGGTGGACGGGCAACGCGCCAATCCGGTCCTTTTTGACCGGCTCACGTTTCCGGATCTGATGGCCCTCAGCGGCGATGTGGGCGGACGGGCGGTTTTCTCAAGGTACACAATCACTTATCTGCCCTGGCACGACACGGGACTTTTAGGGGACGTTGATACGCCAGAAGATTACAGGAAACTCGTCAATGGGGAATAACATCTCCACCATACTGCTTGCCGCGGGGCTATCCAGCCGCATGGGCCAGCCCAAATTGCTCCTCCCCTGGGGTGGGACGACAGTCCTCGGACAGGTTGTGTCCACATTTGCCGCGGCAGGGATGGAAGCGATTGTCGTTGTAACGGGCGGGGCGCGCGAACAAGTCGAGAGGCTGGCAGCGGAGTTGGCAAACAAATATCCTGTCCGGACAGTGTATAACCCGGAATATGCACACGGGGAAATGCTGAGTTCCATCAAGGCTGGATTGGCAGTGTTGGACTCCCAGGCCCGTGCCGCGTTGATCGGTCTCGGTGACCAGCCCCAGGTCCGGGAAGAGACGGTGCAGCGCATATGTGACGCCTTTGTCCGGACCAGTTACCCGCTGGTTATCCCCAGTTTCCAGAACCGGCGCGGTCATCCCTGGCTGGCCGCCCGCCCACTCTGGCCGAAAATCCTGGCGCTCCCCATCTCCTCAACCCCGCGCCAGTTTCTAAACACCTATACCGGTCAGGTGGAATATGTTGCCGCGGATGAAAGCATCTTGCAGGACTTGGATACGCCGGAAGATTATACCCGTCAGCGACCCACGGTTTTCACAAACTAGGGGTTTGGGGTGTTGGCATACGGCTTTGCCGTCTGCCAACACCCCAAGATCTTCTTCTAGCCGAGGCGGTTACAAGCCGCCACGTGTCGAAGCGGCGTCAAACCGCTATCGACCGGTTTGGCGACATTGCGAAGCATCCCCGTGGGACGAGTCGCCAAACATGGCTGTTTCGTCGCCACGAGGCGCCGAAGCCCCCGCCTTGGGGCGGGGCTGGGGTGGGGTTGAAAAGGGTGACTTTAAGAACACCATGGCAAGAAGCAGTAATCCCCTTGCCATTTCCACCATCTTGTGCTATTTTTATTCATCGAGGAAATGGCCAAATGCCCGTAAAGCAAAAAACCATTATTGTTGTCGAAGACGAACAATATGCCGCTGAAATGTTTGCGGAGATGATGCGCCTCAGCGGATTCCGGGTGCTGAAGACCGCCGGGAGCGGCCAGGCCATGAGCATGATCGACAAAGAGGAACCCGCTGCTGTCATGCTGGATATCATGATGCCCGACAACTCCGGTCTGGAAGTGCTGCGTTACATGCGCCGCGAGCCAAAACTGGCAAAGATCCCGATTGTGATGGTCTCAGCCAAGAGCATGCCCGCCGACATCCAGACCGGTTTGGAAGCCGGGGCACCGCTCTACTTGACCAAGCCGGTTGGCTATCTCGATCTAAAAGACACTTTGGAGAAGGTGCTCGGCGCATGATGCTGCGGTCATTCGTCGCGGTGGAAATTCCCACCGGGATGCAGAGCGCTCTTGCACAGTGCACAGCCCCTCTGCAAAAGGCCCTGCCCAAACCGCTCATCCGCTGGGTGGCCCCGCAAAATGTCCATTTGACTCTCAAGTTTCTGGGGGACGTCTCGTCCGCCAACCTTGAACGGCTGGCCGAGGCATTGAAAGTGGAAGCCATTGCTCATGAGACATTCACCATGTCCGTAGGCGGGCTCGGAGCCTTCCCGACCCCTCGCCGGGCGCGCATCATCTGGATCGGACTCGAAGCCCCGCCCGCGCTGATGGCGCTCCTGCGCAGCGTTGAATCGGTTGCCGCCAGGCTGGGCTATCCCTTGGAGAATCATCCCTTTTCCCCGCACCTGACGATTGGCCGGGTCGGTCAGAATGTCTCCGCGACAGATTTGCAGCGCATCCGCGCTGCTCTTGAAGGAATGGTCGTCGGCCCACTTGGCACGGTCCGGGTGGAGGCTGTACATATTTTCAAATCTGATCTAAAACCGGGCGGGCCGGTGTATACGCACTTGTACACCCTGCCAATGAAATCAACATAATATCGGATTTAGTCGTTTTCAACAGCAACCTGAAACGAGGTGACTTCTGGACACACTGGAACTTGCACACACGATTGTCAATGCCCTGGAAGACAAAAAAGGCGAAGATATTATCCTGTTGGATCTTAAGGGGATTGTTTCCTTCACAGATTACTTCATTATCTGTTCTGCCACCAGCAACCGCATGTTGAATGCTCTGGCAGATGAGGTTGTCGAAAAAACACGCCTGGAGCATAAGAAGAAAGGCCGCCTCGAGGGTACACCGGATGCCGGCTGGATGATCGTTGATTATGGGGATATCGTCGTCCATCTCTTTGATGCCGATCTGCGCCGGTATTACAAGTTGGAGGAGTTGTGGGACGAGGGAAAAGTACTGCTGAGAGTGCAGTGACCGGGTGTGGAGGATGGTAGAGATGAAGAAATTGACCGGCGCGAACATGGATATTGACCTGGCTACCCCCGCAGGCGAAATTGCTTGGCAACAGGCCAAATGCCCCTGGAACGAGGCAGAAGGCACCGACCAGCACAGTTGCGCGGTAAAGAATGTGTCCATCTGCCCATATTTTTGCGGGGTGGAATATCTTGATACGCTCTTGTGTTCTTACCCCAACGAAAACCCTCATCGGAAATAATAAATGGAACTGTCCATAAAAATTTTATAGTTTACGGAGTCCACTGATTATGGTGGCCTCCGTAATTATTTTACGTCAATTGTGGCTGCGGGATTGTAAAAAGCCCCGAAGGGGTAGCTCGCTTCATTCTTGGACAGACTCACTGCTAAAGGAGCAGGAATGAATTATGGATTCCCTGTCAGCCCCTGCGCAGAATCAACCGCCTTCAGTGCGAAATATGCATCCATAACAGATTTCACGGTCGGTGCAGCCACACGGCCGCCTTCACCGCCGTTGTAAAAGAATGCCAGGATGGCAATTTCCGGGTTGTCGTACGGTGCATATGCCACCGTCCAGCCGTGGGCAGGCCACAGACCGGGCACACACAGGCCTTTGGCATTCGCCACATCGTCACAATATTCCGCCGTGCCGGTCTTGCCAGCAATGGCAATCGGGTAATTCAGGAAAGAGAAATTGTGGTTGAGCGTCCCGGCCGGATCGGTGGCTGCCAGGCGCATCCCCGCCTGGACCTCTTTCACAGCCGCGAGGCTTACCGTTTTCATTACGCCAGTCGGGTTGTTGCAATCACCATTCACACAATTGTATTCTTTGATGATCGGGTCAGTCGTGATGTCCCAGCGCAGGCGCGGCGTGAAGGGCTGGATGACATTTCCATCGCCATCCACAATGTCATGGATAATGGTCGGTTGCATCAGGCGTCCATCGTTGGCGATCGTCGCAGCCGACATGAGTACCTGCAGCGGGGTCGCCAGCACGTACCCCTGTCCCACGCTGGCAAGATAGGTGTCGCCTGTGGACCAGTTCTCACCCTGGTAGATCCGTTTCCAGGCCGGGTCGGGGATGAGGCCCGACAGTTCGCCCGGCAGTTCGATACCGCTCGGCTCGTTATAGCCCAATGCCTGGGCATACTGCTGGAGGCGGTAAATGCCCAAGCCCTGGTCAATTTCACCAGCATAACCGCCGCCGACTTTATAAAAGCATACATCACTGGAACGGGCAATGCACTCCAGGAAAGGAATTTTGCCGAGTCCGCTCGTTTCACCGTAGAAAGTGTAGGTCCAGTCATAATAATATTGGATGTGGCCGGGATCGGTGGGCGAGAACGTGGTTTTCAAGCCGATCATCGCCGGAGCGTCAATCATCGTAGTTGGCGTAACAACCCCTTCGTTCAAAGCCCCGGTGGCTGTGGAGAGTTTAAAGGTCGAGCCCGGCGGGTATTCCGTGTTAATGGCATAATTGAGCAGGGGATGAGCGGGATCTTGCTCCAATTGGTTGTAATAATATGCCGGGATGATCCGCGCCATCCGGTTATTCTCGTAAGTCGGATACTGCGCCATCGCCAGGATTTCACCCGTCGTGGGATTCATGGCAATCACCACTCCACCGGAGATTTGATATTTGCCGTAATAAACGTTGTTAAAGTAATCAATGTCGCGCTTCAAGATGGTTGAAGTGGCCTGTTGGAGACGGGTGTCAATCGTCAGGACAATATTATTTCCGGGGATCGGCGCGACTGGCGCTGTCAGGTTGCTCAGTACCTTTCCGGCCACATCCACTTCCACAGTTCGCTTGCCGGGAGTCCCCATCAGCGTATCATTCATTGTCAATTCCACGCCAGCGTACCCAACCTTGTCCCGGTTGGGTAAAAAACCCTGGGCGCGATATTCCTGTTCCAACGAAGCTGGGATCGGTCCCAAAAAGCCAATAAGCGTGGACGTCAATGAGCCGGTTGGGTAATCGCGCATCGGATCAATTTCCACGCTGACACCCGGCCAATCCACCTCATGCTCACGGACGACCATTGCAACCTTTTCATCCACATAACACTGGATTTTGACCGGGTTATAGGGCGCGTTGGAGGTGCCCAGATCCACGAGTTGGGTAATGCCGGGACCTGGCGTACAGGCTTGCAATAGTTTCGCCTCATCCACCGTCCCGCTGTTGACTGGCACACCAGTCAGTGCAGAAAGTTCGCGGTAGATGCGTTGCATGTCACCATCATCATCTGGCAGGGAGGCCGGGGTGATTACAATGCTGTAAGAAGCCGTATTACGCGCCAGGAGGATGCCATTGCGGTCAAAAATAATCCCGCGCGGGGCGGCAACACTGATGGTCTCGGTGCGGTTTCTCTCCGCTTGAAGGACATAAGTCTTCCCGTTCAATATCTGCAGGTAAAGCAAGCGCGCCACAAAAATCACTGCAACGCTCGTTAGGAGTGCATAAACAACCAGGTTACGCCAGTCCTGAAAACGCCTAAGGCCAGTTTTAACGGTCATGAAACCACCTCCGCTGGATGGAGAAGGTTTGCCAGGCCACGGATGAGGGCGTGGATAGGGATTGCCAGGAGCAGGTTCAACAGAATGCTCGGCAAAATGATCCGCACAAAAGATAAATTAAACACCAGCGGCACTTCAAGGAGAGAGCGTTCCAAATAAGTGAGCATAAGCAATACCAGGGTTCCTATCAACGTAACAGTAAACATCGCCAGGAGAGGCGCCTGCCAGACACGGTGCGCCAGCGAACGAGCCATGCCAACTACGACCAGGTAACCGACCAGATAAATGTACCAGGGGGTGCCCGAAATAAATCCGACCAGAAGCCCGGCCGCCGCGCCCCATACCCAGGCACTGCGGACTCGTTCTTGCAGGCCCCAAGCCGCCAGGATCAGCAGCACCAGGTCAGCTGCACCATTGAGAAGATTGATGCGTCCAATGATCGAGGTCTGAACCATGATTGCCAGACCGAGGACGGGGATTCCAACCAGGATGCCTCGCCGCATATTATGGTCCGGGAGTTGCAACCAGGGGAGTAATATCCACTGGCGCAAAGTTGGTGATTACCAGTACATAGCTCAACTGGTTGAAATCCACATTAGGTTGGATGTCAGCCTGCTGGAATAATTCGGTGGCCTGTTTGCGGACGCTGATCACCTGTCCCACCAGCAGGTTGGGAGGATAACTGCCTCCCAGCCCGGAGGTCAGGACCACATCGCCGATTGTCACGGTGGCATCCTGCGAGATCATATCCAGCGACAGGTCGCCGGTCACAGAACCGATCAGCATGGCCTCAGTTTTCGAAGACTGCAACTGAACATTAACGGCTGAGGCCGCGTCGGTTACCAACTGAACGCGGGCACCTTCGGTAATGACAGCATCCACCCGTCCCACCAGGCCTTTGTCGGTGACAACCGGCATGCCGGGTAAAATTCCCTGGTCCGAGCCTATGTTAATGATGACATAACTGAGAAACGGGCTTGGGTCCTTGCCGATGACGGCAGCAGCCTTGTACGAGTAGTTGGGATTGGCGCGTGCAAAGTCCACCAGGGCAGAGAGAATGTTTGTCTCTGTCACCTTCTGCTGAAGGTCAATTACTTGAGCCTGGAGCTGGGCTACTTCGGCTTCCAGTTCCGAATTGCGCTGGCGCAGGGTTGCCACGTCACGCGGCACGGTCAGGAAATCCACCACCGCCAGATAGCGGGTGGAGATCCAGGTTTGAGCGTCAACGGTGAGCCGCGTGAACCAGGAGCTGACCGGGTTGAAATATCCGCCCAGGGCCAGGGCCACCAGGCCAACCGCCACCAATACAATTATCACCGTCTGCAGGGAACGAGGAAAATTGGTTTTCATAGGCAATAGGGAAAACCGCGCCGGAGCAGCGCAGGTACACGCTTATTAGTGGTGCGTACTGCCGCGCTCCAACCCGACCAGGTAACGGCTGAAGGCTGAGAAATTATCCAATACGATGCCAGTTCCGCGCACCACGCAGGTCAGGGGGTCTTCAGCGACCCAGACGCGCAGGTTGAGTTCATCAGAAAGACGATCAGCCAACCCGTGCAGGAGAGCCCCGCCGCCAGCCAGACAAATACCTGTATCCATCAGGTCAGCCACAATCTCGGGGGGGACCTCTTCGAGGGCATCCTTTATGGCCCCGACAATAACCTGCACCGGCTGCGCAAGCGCTTCGCGCACTTCAACAGATGAGATTTCAATCGATTCCGGTAGGCCGGTCACAAGGTTACGGCCGCGCACCTCAACTGTTTTCTCGACCGGCAGGGGGAAGGCCGAGCCGATATTCCATTTGATTTTTTCAGCGATCCGTTCGCCAACCAGGACATTGTACTTGTTACGGACATACTGGACAATGGCCTGGTCCATTTCATCGCCTGCCACGCGCAGGGACCTGGAAACAACCACCCCGCCCATGGCCAGCGCCGCCACTTCGGTCGTCCCCCCGCCGATATCCACTATCATCGAGCCGCGCGCCTCTTCGATAGGCAGGCCTGCCCCCAGCGCAGCGGAAGTAGGCTCCTCGATCAGGTAGGTTTCGCGGGCTCCGGCTGACATGGACGCGTCGTAAACGGCGCGCTTCTCGACCTCGGTCACACCAGATGGGATGCCGATGACCACGCGCGGCCGCGGCAGTGGCACCACACTCTGCTCATGAACTTTGCCGATGAAATACTCCAGCATGGCCTCCGTAATTTCAAATTCGGAAATCACCCCATCTCTCACCGGACGTACTACGAGGATATTCCCTGATGTGCGCCCAACCATTTCTTTGGCCTGCAAACCTATCGCCAGCGGTTTGCGTGTACGCTTATCAATCGCCACCCAGGAGGGTTCGTTAATAACAATCCCTTTCCCCCGTACATGGACAAGCGTATTAGCCGTCCCCAGGTCGATACCAATATCCAAAGAAAAGAGACCCAGAAGCCAGTTGAGGGGGTTGAAAGCCAAAGTGCGATACTCCTATTGAAATTTAATGCGAATTTATTATACCATGAGGCTTAAAAGGTCGATTTTTTCGCAAAACCGGTGCTTTATGAAAGCCTTGACCAGTCTAAGCCTTCCGCTTGACCCCCAGCATGGTCAGATCATCCGCAGGCGGGACCGGACCCATGAACTGCCTCACCGAAGATTCGAGCGAATCCAACACCCCGCGCGCCGTGGCCGTATCCGCTGCCTCGAGCACCTGCTGGAGACGTTCCTCGCCATAAGTCTCTTCGTCGGGTGAGAAGGCTTCGGTCAGGCCGTCAGTGTAGAGCAGGAGAAAATCATCAGACTCGAGCGTTATCTTGCGGTCTTCCATGGGCACATCTTCGATGATACCCAGCGCCGCCCCCGTTCGAGGTAGCGACTCCATCGTTCGCTTCGCGCCGCATAACCAGATGGGCGGGTTATGCCCGGCATTTGCATATGTGAATTCCCCACTTTTCAAAGCCAGCACCCCATACACCACCGTGACGAACATTTCCTGCCGGTTATCGGGAATGATCAAGGCATTGACGCGCCGCATGACATCAGCCGGGGAAGGCGTATCATAGACGACCGCCCGTACCAGGGTCCGCGTGAGCGCCATAAAGAGTGCAGCCGGGATGCCTTTGTCCGAAACGTCAGCGATGAACAGGCCCAGCCGTCCGCCGGGCAGTTCAAATACATCGTAGAAATCACCACCCACCTGGCGGGCCGTGATCCAGGTAGCCGCCAGGTTCCAGCCAGCGATTTCAGGCAGGTGTTCCGGCAGGAAAGTCTTCTGGATCTGCCGGGCAAGCTGGATTTCGTGCTCAAGGCGCTCACGGATCACCATCTCCCGCTGGAGGTGTTCATTCTGAATGCTGAGCGCCATCTGCTGTGAAATGCTGTTGACAATGTCCACCCGCTTTTGGCGGAAACGGCGGGCATCGGAATCTTCCTCCACCAGCATCACACCGAACAGGTCATTTTTGACCACCAGCGGGAAACCGATCAGCAGGTGGTCGCCGGTCTGCAAGGCATAGAACGTTTCCTGTTCCGTGCGGGCAAGTTCCGGGTCCAGCCAGTCTTCAGAAATCTCGGAGGGCAGCAGGCCGACCACCATCTGGACGCCCTTGCAGACCGCATCCAGCAGGGGGAAATCACCGCTGGCGAAATCCCGGTTCCACAGGTTGGCCTGAGCCTCTTCCGAGAAACCATAAGACTGGGTTGGGTGAAGGCTTTCTGCTTCCAGCAGATATATCGCACAGGCCTTCACACCCACCAGGATGGGTGTAATGCGGACAATGCTGCCGATGGTCTCGTCCAGGCTGTTTGAATTGGCAACCGCCTGCGCCACTTGCAACAAGGCGGCTGAAGCATAGGCCTGCTCCTGGGCCGAATCGTACAAACGGGCGTTCTCGATGGCAACCGCCGCGTAATTGGCAAAGGTGGCGGTCATGGCCTGGGCTTCGTGGCCGTAACGCCCGGCCGTGTGATGCGAGAGCGTCAACACACCCAGCGGACGGTCACCGGCCCGCAGACCGGCTGCGATCGAGGAATAGTCTGCGGAGTAGCCAAGCGCTGTCCCGGTTGGACCAATGGGATCATCCGGCTTGCGGACAACCGGTTGATCGGCAGCCAGGGCGGCAGTAAGAAAATTATAAGCCTCCGGCCAGCGGTGGGCCGCGCTGTCTATCTCCATGATGTCCGCACCGTGGGCCTGAGCCAGGTATAGGTTGTCTCCTTCCAACAGCCAGATGGCAGCCACATCACAGGGCAGGCTGCGCTCCAGTTCTCGCAGGACGCTATCCAGCACATCCTCCAGCCCCACATCGGCTGAAATAAGGCCCGCTACTTCGCGCAGGCTGTCTGCCACCTGGCGCCGCCAGCGTTCGGTGCGGTACAGATCGGCATTATGGATGGCAACCGCCACGTTATCAGCCAGCGCCACGCACAGGAAACGGTCGTCTTCGGTAAAAGCATTGATCCGGTCGCTTTGCAGGTCGAGCACTCCAACCACCTGGTTATCGAAGATCAAAGGGATGGTCATCTCAGCACGCGTATCCCCGGGCGGGAACGGCGAAGGATGGTAGCGCGGTTCCTTCGTCACGTCATTGACCAGCATGACCTGCCCGTTGCGCGCCACCTGGGAAATAATTCCTTCATCGTTATCCAGGTCAAGCACAGAACCTTTAAGCGATGCACTGCGCGCACCGCTGCCAGCCTCGTAAATGATCTGCCGCCGGTTGGGATGCACTGTAAACAGGTGCACATAGGGAAAGTTCAGATGCTCTTGGATGAGAACTGCCACCTTGTTGAGCAATTCATCCAGGTCAAGCATGGAGGTAATATTCTCACTGACCTCCGCCACCATTGCCAGGTGATCGGCGCGCATCTGCAATTCACTATACAGGCGCGCCCCGTTGATCGCAATCGCAATCGTATCGGCCAGCGCTCGCAAAACGAGCAAGTCGCTCGGGTGGAACGCATTTTGCTGGTCAGATTGCACATCCAGGACGCCCAGAATGCGGTCTTCAATTCTTAGCGGCAGGGCGGTCTCAGATTGTGTTTCGGATAGCGAATCAATGAATTTAAACCGCGAGTCAGAGCGAACATCATTGGTGACGGCTTCCTCGCCGGTCTGGGCCACGCTCCCGATCAACCCTTCCCCCAACCTGGCTTTCACACGCTTGCCTCGACCCCTGGCCGGTCCGGCGCTCGAACGGAAGCTCAGGGTCTCTATGCCCGGCTCGCGGGTGAAGATGGCAACATAGTAATAATGAAAAGTGCGCTGGATGAGTTTCGTGACCCGCCGCGTCAACTCATCCAGGTCAAACACATTTGCGATCTGTGCGCTCACCCGCCGGACAAGCGTCAATTGCTCGACGCGCCACTGGTCAACACTAAAGCGATGCGAGGCAACCAGCGCCAATGCGACGTGGCCTGCCAAACCATCCAGGAGTTCAATTTCCTTTTTGCGGAAAGGCAGGTCGGGCCTCTCCACCTGGAGCACGCCTCCCACCTGGCCGCCGGTTTTGAGCGGGACAGCCAGGAGAATTTTTTGTTCCCCTGGCGAGGCTGTCTGGCCGGTCGAAAAAGCCTTCTTCATCGGCTCGGAGGGCGGCTGCAAAGGAAATAAAGTAGTCTGGTTTAGACCTGGTAACCGGAATAACTTTTGGTCCAGCCATAAATCTGCCTGCCCGCCCAGGATTCGCCTCGTTGTACTTATAATGAGGTCGTGCTGGGCCATGAGAGAGTCCGCCCGCATGAGTTCCTCGCCCAGCGTGATGATTTGTTTCCAGGCAGATGGTGGAGGCGCGGCTTTTGCCTTTTCTGGTTTGATTTCGCGGTGCTTGACCATGGTCAACACGTTGCCCGCCTCTCCCATGGGTTCGAATTCCACCTCATCCATGAGCTTTTTCATCAGATAAACCCCTAGCCCGCCAACCGGCCGGGCATCGAGATCGGCATCCAGGTCCGGTATGGCAATGGTGGAAGGGTCAAAGCTTTTGCCGTGGTCATGGATGATGATGGTCAGGTCTTTATCGTCTGAGTCACAGGTACATTCAATTTCACCCCCCTCTTTGCCTTCGTAAGCATGTTCAATGACGTTGGTGCAGGCCTCATCCATGCACAATTCAACGGCATAGGTTGCAGAATCATCCATGCCTGCATCCCGGGCCGCCTGGGCGGCAAACTCACGGATGGCATTAAGTTGGTCATATCTTGCGGAAAAGATTGCCGTGCGCATATGAATGGCGAGGCCGCCTCACAGTGGTCAGGATGGAGGCGGCCTGGATTGAATTTCGGCTATGGATGCAGTTTAGAAATGACCGACCGCCGTAAGAACTTCATCGAATATCTTGAAGAGCGGTGTAAATCCGGTCAATTCAAGGGCATCCATTATCTTTTTGGGTACCGAGGCCAGGACGATCTCACCGCGGTTATAGCGCTTACAGTTGCGTTGGCCGAGCAGCAGAGCACGGAACCCGGCACTGGACATATATTCCAGTTGGTTCAGATCAAGGATAAGCTTGAAGCGGTTCGCGTTGTTGAGCGCTTCGATCGCTTTGATCAGGTCAGGTGCAGTGAAACTATCTACCTTGCCCTTAATGGTGAGCAAATCACAATGTTTGAACTTCTTGGTTGTAATTTCCATTCGTCCTCCGTTCTGTGATTGGTAGTGGTAAGGAAATTATAACACGAGATATCTTGCCCTTGCTTTGGTCCATCCTCTGTGGACTCGGCTTTTTTTTGTCGATGTTCAAATGCTCCATCCCCTTGCTCCCACCCTCAACTAAGAGGAAAGATTGAATGAACATGGATTTTGCGAGCTTCGCTCGCAAAATCCATGTTCATTCACATTCTTCCCGCCCCTGGCCGAGGCGTGCGCGCTCTGCGACATCAAGTCGCACACCGTCCCGGTGCCCTGCCGGGAGAGCGCCATATCGACGACATGAGTCGTCGATAGAGTTGTCGGGGGTGGGATTGAAGATTAAGACTTTAAGAACACTCTTCCTGTGTAGGTCACTGAAGGGATCGGGGCAGGCCTCATAATCCTGCCCCGAAGATTTCTCCGCCAAGTTTGAAGCCGGAAGCTTCCAGGCGCGGCGTAAACAGCGGACGCATCCCGGTCGGATGCAACTGCCCGATGATTTTCCCTTCTGGCGTGATGCCGGTCTGGTCGAACTTGAAAATGTCGGTCAGTGTCACCACTTCGCCTTCCATCCCGGAGAGTTCGGTGATGTGTGTCATCTTGCGCGAACCGTCCGAAAGCCGCGCCAGGTGGACGATCAGGTTGACTGCTGCGGCGATCTGCTTGCGGATGGCCAGCAGGGGTATATCCAGGCCGGCCATCATCGCCATCGTTTCCAGGCGGGAAATGGCATCCCGCGGCAGGTTGGCATGCAGAGTGGTCAACGACCCGGTGTGGCCGGTGTTCATTGCCTGGAGCATGTCCATCGCCTCGCCGCCGCGTACTTCGCCCACCACGATCCGGTCAGGGCGCATGCGCAGGGCATTACGGACCAGTTCGCGCACGCTGACTGCGCCGCTCCCATCCACGTTGGGCAATTTGGTCTCCAGCCTGACAACGTGGCGTTGTTTAAGCTTCAATTCGACCGCGTCTTCGATGGTCACAATGCGCTCATTATCGGGGATGAAGCCGGAAAGGGCATTTAGGACGGTGGTCTTGCCGGAACTGGTGTTGCCGGTTACAAGGATGTTCAGCCGCGTTACCACGCAGGCTTCGAGGAATTTCGCCATGTAGGGGGTCAATGCTCCCATCGAGACCAGGTCATCCATTGTTATTTTGGTCTGCAGGAATTTGCGGATGGTGATGTGCGGCCCATCCACCGCCACGGGCGGGATGATGACATTGACCCGCGAGCCATCTGGCAGGCGCGCATCCGCGGTGGGGTTATCCGCATCAACCCGCCGGCCCAGCGGGCTGACGATACGGTCAATGATGCGCATCAGGTGTTCTTCATTCTCGAATTTCACGTCGGTCTCGAGCAGCTCCCCGTTGCGCTCGACAAAGATTTGTTTTGCCCCATTTACCATGATCTCGCTGATTTCCGGGTCAGGCAGGATCAATTCGAGCGGGCCATAACCGATCAGGTCGGCTAGGGCAGAATTCACCACCTGGTAGCGGACCTCAGGCTTGAGATCCGCTTTGGTGCGCTCATACGCCTCGAGCAGCGAACGGCGTACCGCTTCCCGGTTCTGGTGTTGCAGGCCGGCTTGATTCTGCATCTCCGTTGAGACCGCATTGATCAGGAATTCTTTCAACCGCAGCAGGCGTTCATCCATCTGGACGAGTGAATTGGTTCGATAGAGATCAGGCATATGTCCTTCTCCCTCACCAGTATAGCATAGAGGTCGGAGTCACCCAAGGTTTTCAAAAACTCGAGGCTTGAGGTGTTCTTAAAGTCTGGGCTTTCAACCCCTCCCACTCTTGGGCCAGGGGGAAGGGAGATCAAGGGGGATGGGGTTTAAGAACGACAACATAAGTAAACCCTGGCATACTATCCGGAAATAATATTTAAGGTTAAAATTTCAATATTCATCCAAAAAGGAGAACAACATGAAAAAGAGAGTCATTCTTTGGGTCATAATCGGCCTCGTAGTTCTGGGATTGCTTATCCAATTGATCCCGCTTCCGGGCCGGGGCAACAACCCACCGGTCACTTCAGAACCGCCCTGGGACAGTCCGCAGACTCGCGCACTGGCAAAACGCGCCTGCTTCGATTGCCACAGCAATGAGACCGTCTGGCCCTGGTACAGTTATGTTGCACCGGTCTCGTGGCTGGTCTATAGCGACACGATGGGTGGCCGGTCCAGGATGAACTTCTCAGAGTGGAATTCCACTCGGCATCCCGGAGTTAACGAGATCACCGGGAAAATCCAGGAAGGCGAAATGCCCCCGGCAATTTACCTGCCCATGCACCCTTCTGCCCGGCTGACCGCCGCTGAGAAACAACAATTGATAACAGGATTAGAAAATACTTTAAAGTAAACTGAATCCTCGTGGTGAAAAGGAAAATAGGGGTATCCCTCTTGCGATCACCTTGACCAAAAGGCTAGAAGTCTACTAAATGGTTATCCCTTATCAGTAACCCCCACCCTTACAAAGTGGGGGTTTATATTTTCCCATCCCTACCAAATCCCGAAATGCTCATATGAATTTATTAAAATAGCGCGATAATAACCAGCAGACATAACATATTTACGTATTGGACAAAAAGCCGGGTACTTCTCGATTCCCTTTACAATTGCCCTAAACCAGGGGTAAGAGATAAGGCCCCATTTTTAAGCTCGATAAAGACATTGGAGGTACCAAGAAATGGAATTTACAAAAAAAGAACTATACGAACTAATTAACCGACCGGGCCCATTATGGTTGGTTGGGGCAGACCTGAAAGGGGCTAACCTAAGCGGGGCTAACCTGATAAGGGCTAACCTGTACAGCTCTAATCTGAACGGGGCTGACTTGCGCTGGACTATGCTGGAGGGTGCTACCCTGAACGTGGCTTACCTGGAAGAAGCTGACCTGCGTGAGGCCATGTTGGGGGCTGCTAAACTGATCGGGGCTCATCTGCATGGAGCCAATCTCAGGAGGGCTGACCTAGTCGCGTCTGATCTGCGCAGGGCTGACCTGACCCATGCTGACTTGGCATATACTAACCTGACTGGAGCCGACCTGAAAGAGGCTGACCTAAGTGGGGCTAACCTGGGGGGGACAAACCTGGGCGCGATTGCGTTCACGAGCGAGCCTGACTTCAAGGGGGCGAAATATACCAAGAATACAATATGGCCAAATGGTTTTGACCCTGAGAAAGCCGGGGCAATTTTAGTAATTTCAGATGAATAGACCAAGTACAAATAGCCGGGTATTTCTCTGTTCCGGTTGAGGTCAACTAATGGCAAAAAAGACGGGCATGTCATATTTACGTTGTGTACAAAAAGCCGGGTACTTCTCGATCCTGTTTTCGCTGGCTGATAAGGCCGATTTGGAACTTGTTTAGATACACGCCCCCAATTCAATCCCCCACCATAACCCGGCGGGGGTTTTTTGTTTTGACATTTCCTCTATTTGCTAGCATACAAGAACATATTGTAACAAATATTGCCCACCACCGATGTTCCAACACGCCCAACAGAGCCTGTTGTATTTCTACTCAAAATAGCTATAATGAATTCTGAGAATCCACTCAACTGTTTTCCACAATCTCATATTTTTTCTAAGCTAAAGGAGGAACCTATGAATCGCAAATTTCTGTTGATCACCATTGGAGTTGTGGCTGTGCTGGTCGTGGCCGCCTTTTGGGCCGGAAAAGCCTTTGCCACCACGGGCTGTTTTTCCGACACCAATGGTAATTATTTTGAAACCTACATCTGCTGGCTGAAAGATCACCACATTACATTCGGCTACGGAGATGGCACCTATCGGCCGGATAACGCCATCACCCGCGGCGAGATGGCTGCCATGCTGGAAAGACAGGCTGAAGTGCCACCCGACACCGGGGCAATCCTGATCACACCAGGAAATGGGAACTGGCTAAAATGGCATGATACCGATGATATAGCATTTACTCGCAACGACAGTGTGACATCTGTAGTGAAGGCAACCACCGGGGAAACTTTTATATCAATCCAACCCTCTGTGCCCACTGTTCTGTATGGTAATAGGATGCAACTGGTTGGCGTTGATTTCTGCTATAATGCCACCGCCAGCACATATCTAGCTCAAGTCATATTAGAAACGTTCACCTCAACTACTGGGGGTGGATCCTATACACTTAGATATAACGATGTCACCCAGCATACAGATTCGGCCTGCCGTTATTACACATTACCCGCGCCCCTTGCCCTGACAAAAAACGATGGTGTGAATTTCTGGATTAAAATCCATTGGAGTGTTGCAGGTATGGATTTTGGTATTACACGAACGACCTTCGTACTCGCGCCCACCGACACAATTGCTGAGCCCTTCACGGACGTAGTGTCGCCTCTCACTGAAACGAACACAACTGTAGAGGTCCCAGGCACCACCGCACCCTGATCAGTTTTCCGGCCGGAACAAAGCTGACAATAAAATGATCCGGTCGGTTAGACTAAAGCCGTTTTAAGGATCGTCCCGCAGGTTCATCGCTAGACTCTGGATTCTCCAAATTGACCCTGCGGGGCGATGCCTCGTGCTCATGTCTCTGCCAGAGCGACGAATCAGTCTAGCCGCTGTACGCATATATAGCGCCTGTATCGTGGCTGAAATATAATGATGTTAAGGATGGCCGGTCCAGGCTGAACTTTTCGGAGTGGAATTCCGGTCGGCATCCTGGAGTTAACGAGATTACCGGGAGGATCCAGGAAGGCGAAATGCCCCGGCAATTTATCTGCCCATGCACCATTCTGCCAAATTGACCACCGCCGAAAAACAGCAATTGATTACAGGATTAGAGAATGCCCTAAAGTAAGCTGGCCGCCGTACACAGCATTATCCCTCTTGCGATCACCCTGACCCAAAGAACAGAAGTCCAATAAGCAACCTCAGCCCCAACCCGGTGGGGGATTTTATTTTTTCATTCGCTCTAATTACTCATATACATGAGAATTTTTAGTGGAATAGCGCGATAATGGTCAGTAGAAAACATATTAAAAAATATGAAACACACCTTGATCGTTGCAGCTCTGCTAATACTTGTTTTTCTTGTTTCTTGTTCAAAGCCACCGTCGGTGACCCTTGTGCCCTCTGTGACCTCGACGCCTACGAGCACTCTAACACCAACCAATATCCCGATAACCCCGCGCCCGGCTTTGACCACCGAGCCCATATGGAGTGAGGGATACTACTTTCCTCGCTTCCCCCAACCGAAGCAAATCTACGTCATCAGCGTGGAGACGGGGCTGGAATTCTGGTGGGACAATCCTAACCAGCCAAAC
>Ga0209777_10002431_pt1 | contig 24498 bp, 23 predicted proteins | sample FrelakmetHBP12HB_FD_187147 | JGI IMG/M metagenome (GOLD analysis project Ga0209777, IMG submission 187147) | Freshwater lake sediment microbial communities from the University of Notre Dame, USA, for methane emissions studies -HBP12 HB (SPAdes)... | ecosystem: Environmental > Aquatic >... | reverse complement strand
CCGGGGCACTGCTTATTTATTGCGGGGCAACAAAGAACTTGGCTGCCCTGATGCGAAAAAGGCTTGTGAATTAAGAATTTGTAAAACGTTAGAATTGGCTAAAAGCAAGGGATGGTGCCGTTAATTCAGTAATGTTAATCTAACTGATTCAAATAGTAATCCTCAATTCTGGCGACTGCTTACAATGGAACAGTAGTAATTGAATTAAATTTTCTTAACAATTTTTATAATAAAATGAAAACATGTAAAATTATAAATGGAGGCTGCTATGCAAAAAATTATCATTCTCATTTTTCTCATTTTAACATTTATTTGTTCATGTTCGAAAACGAATGAAAACCCAAAAGATTTAATTAGTAAGGCAAAACTGTTATGGGATGGGAAACAATATACCGACCCGAAAAAGGCAATTGAATATTTAGACAAAGCAATCAAGATACAACCTAATTATGAGGAAGCCTACAACCAGCGTGGTGTCGCTCATGGAAACATTGGGCAAAATCAGCCGGCCATAGAGGACTTCACTGCGGCTATCCGTCTGCAACCGGATAATGTTTTAGCCTATTTTAACCGAGGAACTCTTTACAGCAATCTTAACCAAGACAAACAAGCTATTGATGACTTTAACGAAGCCATTCGTCTGAAACCGGATATATCCACCGCGTATAACAGCAGGGGAATTATTTACAATAAACTGGGTAAGTATCAACTGGCCATCAAAGATTTTAATGAGTCAATAAAACTGCAACCTAATAATGCCAATGCCTATAACAATCGTGGAATTGCTCATTTTAAACAAGGTGACAATAAGCTATGCTGTAATGACTTGCAAAAAGCCTGCTCAACGGGATTCTGCAAAGGGTTAGAATTGTTTAAAAGCAAGGGATATTGTCGTTGATTCGGCTTGTTCTGATCGCAATAAAGGATTTTACATTGTATAGATTTAGGAGTGAGAATTTGAGGGAGAAATATATTCATGTACGAAAAATCCACGTACAAAATTTACCAAAAGTTGCGGGTGACTAATTGGAATAGAGTTGCCGATAAGTATGACAATAAGCAAGGCTTCAGTAGTTACTATCACAAACGTTTGGAGGAAGTGCTGCGTTTTGTTATTCCACCAGGGCAGCGGGTAATTGAGATTGGTTGCGGTAAGGGGGATTTGCTTGCCGCACTCAAACCATCTTACGGTGTCGGAATTGATTTCTCGCCTCAGATGATCACCCGGGCAAGAGAGCGTCATCCTGACTTGCATTTTATCGAAACAGATGCACATGAGCTGGACTTAAAGTCGGACTTCGATTTTGTGATTCTGTCCGATCTGGTCAATGATTTGTGGGATGTTCAATCTGTATTGCAGAATATCCAGTCTTTTATCACACCAAGATCAAGGATAATTATTACCTCTTATAGCAGGCTCTGGGAATTGCCGTTCTGGATTATCAGGAAAATGGGCCTGGCCAAACCGTCCCTATACCAAAACTGGCTTACTGTTGAAGATATCTCCGGTTTACTTTCGTTGGCCAATTGTGAGGTTGTCAGGCATTGGGAGGAAATCATTTGGCCGATTCGATTTCCAGTAATCGATACATTGTTAAATAGATTTGTAGCCAAGGTCTGGCCTTTTCGCTTGCTTGATCTGACGCACATCATAGTGGCCAAACCGAGTTCAAAAAAAGAAAATCTGCCTATATCACCTAAGGTATCTGTTATTGTTCCGGCACGAAATGAAGAGGGAAATATTAAGAAAATATTTGACGAAGTGCCGGATATGGGCGGCAAGACGGAATTAATTTTTGTTGAAGGCGGTTCCACGGACAATACCTATGACGTTCTCGAAAAGACAATGGCGGATTATCCGCATCGACTGTGCAAACTCCTGCGGCAAACAGGAAAAGGGAAGGGTGATGCGGTCCGCTTGGGATTTCAGAATGCCTCAGGCGATATTCTCATGATCTACGATGCGGACATGACCGTTCCGCCGGAGGATCTGCCCCGATTCTACGATGTGCTCGCCAGCGGTAAGGGCGAATTTGCCAATGGTGTGCGCCTGGTGTATCCCATGGAAGAAGAGGCGATGCGCACATTGAACTTTTTGGGGAACAAGTTTTTCAGCCTGGCCTTTTCCTGGCTTTTAGGTCAGTCGATTAAGGATACATTATGTGGCACGAAAGTTATTTGGAAATACGATTATGAAAGGATTGCGGTAAACCGGGCGTATTTTGGTGATTTCGATCCTTTTGGTGATTTTGATCTTTTATTCGGAGCAGCGAAACTGAATTTGAAAATTGTTGAAATTCCTGTTCGCTACCGTGAACGTACTTACGGCACAACCAATATTAGCCGATGGAGTCACGGCTGGCTTTTGTTGAGAATGGTATTTTTTGCAGCATTGAGAATCAAATTTGTGTGAGAGATATAATAATGAAAGAGCAACGCGCTATCAATAATAACATCCAGTCCAGCCAAACATTGCCCTTTGCCATATCTCTCGGTATCTTCATGATAGCCGCCGTTTTCGGCTGGTTCAAGCTTCGATATGGCTTTAATTTTATCGATGAAGGCTACCACATGACAGAGGCCTGGCGGCTTACCGTCGGTGATAATTTTTTCAGCGACAAATTCACTGGAGCCCTGACTTTATCAACCTTCATCAACGCTCTTGTTTTCAAGATTTATCCCGGCATAACATTGCTTGGTTTCCGGGAATTACAATTTACGCTTACCATTATTTCACTGCTGCTGCTGAGTTTTGCGCTATATAAAATCAGTAAAGACTTTTGGTATCAGCCGGTCATATTTTCCATATTTGCCTTTACCGGGCTTGATCCCGTAGGCATGATCTCGAATCTTTACTATCAGACCTATCCCCATCTGTTTATTACAATTTATCTGGCATTCTTCATTATGGGGCTGCATCAGCAATCTGTTTTATTGAAAAGGATTTTGTATATCACGGCAGGAGTATTTTTGTGGCTGATCAGCTTCAGTCTGCTCCATATGAGTCTTGTCGTCATCTCCGTGGTCTTACTGTTTGTCATCATCAAAATATTCAAATTTGAATCTCTGAATTTTAATTTTAAAGATCTTTGTTTTGTTCTGGCGCCGGTTCTATTATTATGGGTTATTTTCATTGGTATTTACGGTAATGCTTTCATCCAGAATGTTATTTTATCTGTTCAGATGACCCGTTCTATGCCCATTTACGCGACAGGGTCGCTTCTCTCCATTAATTGGGAAGCATTGAAACATATTATCATTACTTTATTTTTTATGATTGCCTTTTTATGGAGTACAAAGTTGTCGAATACACCACTCTTAGTGTGCATTTTATCAATACTGTCAGTAATAATGTTTGTAGCTATTGACTCGTGCTTGTTCGGATTGATAACGCCTTATTATAGAGATTGGTTTGACCGTCCCATGTGGTTTACCGCTTTATTGGTATCATCCTATTTCTTGTTTCTGTGTCATTTCATCTTCAAGATTATTAAGAAGAAACCATGGAATAACTTTGAATTGTTTGCCCTCGTCCTTTTCATCCCCAGCATAATCGCAGCAATCAACAGCAGTGTTTTTTCTGGTATGGGCTGCTTGGCAGTACTCTACTCTTCTATACCTGCCATAGCTGCAATGGCCTGTGCCATCTTGTCTATGGAAGCCGTCAAAAAGCGGTCCTATCTTGTAAAGTTGACCATTTTAATCCTGTTTTTCGCTCCTTTTTACTATACAACGGCATGGGCTGACTGGAAATTTACATATTTCGATGTAGCTCCTGAACAGGCCAATGTTGAAATAGAGGCGGGATTCGGCAAGGGCATTAAAACCAATCAGATTTACAAAGATTTATATGGATGGATCAGCACAACCTCTGTAGCTTACTCGAATAAAAACGACTATGTGATTTCTTATGTTGTCTCCCCAATGTTACATATGATCGCTCAACGCAGACCAGCTCTGAATGATTCCTTTATTGATTTTGTAGATGTGCCTCACGATTATTATAATAAGGCAATTGAATTCATGAAGAACCGCGGGCGCAAGCCGCAATTGGCTTACGTTTTTGAAGCTATACCGGCCCTGCAGCCTGTTACGCTGGAAGATCCTCGACGTATGTGGTACAATAAACAATTTACTTTCCCTTTCAGCGATCTAATTTCTCAATATATCCTTGATAATATGACACTGATAGAAAGATTTCGAATTTCCAATAAATTGTCTGCAAGTCTTTTTCTTGATAATGAGTCTGCCTTGCGTATATTGGAAAATAAATTAAAGACCGACCCGGCAAATCCGGGGTTGAATTTGCTCATGGGGAATATTTACCAGAAGAAAGGTGATTTTGATAAGGCCAAAAGATACTATAAAAAAGCAGCATCTCTTCACTGAAGGTAAATGATCTGGCTTCCTTAAATATCTTCAGGAAGATTATAACGCTTGATCAAAATTAGGCTGCATGGAGTGCATAGGAGATATTTCGGCAAAAGTCAGGTTGGGATTTGCATATCTGAAGTAAATAGTTAACTTAAAATGGGGGCATTAAGAAAGGTTGAAAAACATGGTTTGTTATGCAAAGATATTAGCTATGGAAAATTTAAATTTGATCAATCGAAGACGAACTCCAGTAATGTTTGATTATAAAAAGACAAGACATTAAACTGACGCAGTGAGGTTTTTATTAAAGCGAATAATAAAAAAATTGCCATCGTTCAATCTAACTACATTCCATGGAAGGGCTATTTTGATTTGATAGCTGCTGTTGATGAGTTTATCCTCTACGACGACATGCAATATACTAGGCGGGATTGGCGCAACCGTAATCAAATAAAGACCCCGCATGGTTTGCTATGGCTGACCGTACCTGTAAAGGTGAAGGGCAAATATAACCAGACGATTCGAGAAACAGAAATTGATGGCGTGGATTGGGCCAAGTCACATTGGAAGACGCTATGCCAAAACTATCGACGCGCAAAGCATTTCAATTCTGTGGCGCAGGAACTTGAACCACTTTACCTTCGATCCGAGTATACGCACCTGTCGCAACTCAACCGCACACTCATCGAATGGGTGTGCTCCAAGTTAGACATAAAGACAATAATCAGTAACTCATGGGATTACCAACTGATCAATGGCAAGACCGAGCGACTAGCCGATTTGTGTTGCCAAGTGTGTGGATGCGAATATATTTCCGGTCCTAGCGCACGCGGTTACGTCGAGGAAAATGTTTTTGCAGACCGGAACGTAAAGCTCACCTGGTTTGATTATGATGGCTATCCCGAATACCCCCAGCTCTGGGGCAATTTCACGCACGATGTCTCCATTCTTGATTTGTTATTTAACTGTGGCGGCCAAGCAGCGCAATACATGAGGTATGTACAAAAATGAGACTATCGATTGTGGCCACACTTTATCGATCAGCGCCATACATTGAAGAGTTTTATTGGCGAGCAACAGAAGCTGTAAAAAGCCTAAGCGATGACTATGAAATTGTGCTTGTTAATGATGGTTCGCCAGACGACTCCCTTACGCGGGCTGTGCGACTTACAGAGTCTGATAGCCGCGTCGTATTGATCGATCTATCGCGAAACTTCGGCCATCATAAAGCCATGATGACAGGACTATCTTATGCCCAAGGTGAAAAGGTTTTTTTAATCGACAGCGATCTGGAAGAAGATCCGGAGTGGTTGCTTAGCTTTTCTAAGCAGATGGAACGGGACAAATGTGATGTTGTTTACGGGATGCAAGAGCAACGTAAGGGGGGGCTGTTTGAACGATGGAGTGGGGAATTGTTCTACCGATTCTTTCGCTCGCTTACCGGGGTGGCCCTGCCGGAAAACATTGTCACCGCACGGTTGATGACAAAACGCTACGTTGACGCGCTTCTTCGTCACGATGAGAGAGAGATTTTTCTTGCCGGTCTGTGGCATATTACAGGATTTGACCAACGGCCGCAAACCATAAAAAAAGGCAACACGAGTGAGACGACATACACCTTTCGGCATAAGATATCGCTGCTGGTTAACTCAGTCACTTCTTTCAGCAACGCGCCACTGAAGGCCATTTTTTATGTCGGCGTTGCAATTTCTTTCTTGGCGGTCGGCTATATAATGTTTCTCATTATTAATTGGGTTGCCTTTGCGAAGCCCTTGGGCGGATGGACTTCGGTGATAACATCCATCTGGCTTCTGGGGGGTGTGATCATTACATTTATCGGTGTCATCGGCATTTATCTTTCCAAGATTTTCATGGAGACAAAACGCCGACCATACACTATTGTTCGGGCGATATATGGAAAAAAACAGGAGTGACATACTGGCCGAAGTGGCTGATTACTACTCGGCCAAATTGGCAGAACACGGTGCAACACCTCGCGGTGTCGACTGGAACGGTAAAGAAAGCCAAATACTCCGCTTCGAGCAATTGACCAAGATCATCCAGCAGTCACGTGACTTTTCGTTGAACGACTTGGGGTGCGGGTATGGTGCCCTGTTTGATCACCTGCAGTCGAAGTATCAAAACTTTACTTACACCGGCTACGATGTATCTAACGACATGATTCTTGCCGCACAGGCTCAACATGCGAGCGGACCCAATGCCAAATTTATTGCGACTATGGCGCCTCCTGAAAAGGCCGACTACGGAATCGCCAGCGGTATCTTCAATGTAAGGCTTGGTTGTAGTGACACCGAATGGTGGAACTATTTTGAAGCAACACTCGATATGCTTGATCGAACGAGTCAGTACTGTTTCGCATTCAACTGCCTGACCTCTTACTCCGATACGGACAAGATGCGCGATTATCTATACTACGCCGACCCTTGCGCACTTTTTGACCTTTGTAAAAGACGATATTCGCGTCACGTTGCCTTGCTACACGATTACGGTCTTTATGAATTCACAATTTTGGTGAGAAAAGAAGCATGAAAGAACTGATCATTTTCGGGACAGCCGATATTGCCCAACTGGCTTATTATTACTTTACCAATGACTCGGACTACAAGGTCGCCGCATTCACGGTTGATGCCGAGTATATGAAAGTCGATGAATTATGCGGGCTTCCCATTGTACCCTTTGAAGAAGTAATAAAACATTACCCGCCGGAAAGATATGATCTATTTGTAACTCTTGGCTATTCCAGGCTAAACCAGACAAGAAAAGAAAAATACCTTGCTGCTAAATCCTTGAGTTATCGCTTTGCCAGCTACATCAGTTCACACGCAACGGTTCTCAACGATTTCAGGATTGGAGAAAACTGCTTCATCCTGGAAGACAATACCATTCAACCATTTGTCTCCATTGGAAACAACGTCACGCTCTGGAGCGGCAACCATATTGGCCATCACTCCATAATCCATGATCACTGTTTCCTTGCCTCTCACATTGTGGTTTCCGGCGGCGTGGAGATAGGGGAGGCGTGCTTTATCGGAGTCAATGCGACACTACGGGATCATATAAAGATAGGTGAGCGATGTGTGATTGGCGCCGGCACCCTTATTCTGGCCGATGCAGATCCGGAGGGCGTTTACATCGGGCAGGCCACAGAGCGTTCCGATATGCCGAGCTCGCGATTGAAAAGGATTTGAGGATAGGCAATGAAGTGGAGAAAACGGGGGCGATTATTTTGTCCCGATTGTCAGCACCCGAAGCTACGAAGTCATGCAGCTAATCCCTTGGCGATGCCACTTGAAGGTGACATGTTCAGAGTGTTATATAGTGGACGTGATGAACAGAATCGATCATCTGTAGGATTTGTAGACATTGATATTTTTCGACGAAAAGTTGTTTATTCGCATCCGAAACCAATATTCGTGCATGGTGCCTCCGGTAGTTTCTTTTCCCACGGCGTCAGCCTTGGAAATGCATATGCATGTAATGGCAATCAATTCATTTTATTTATGAGTTGGCAAATTTGTTCGGGTGAGCACTGGCGAGGGGATATTGGCCGATTGGCATTGCTGAACAGAAATGACCTCATGCTGATTCCGGATTGCCCGTTTCTCGGTAGTGATGAGGCCGATCCAGTTAGTCTCTCATACCCTTGGGTTATTTTTGATCAAGGGATTTTCAAGATGTGGTACGGGTCAACCGTTTGTTGGGATGCCGGCAATGGCGAAATGATCCATATTATCAAATATGCTACATCTACGGATGGTGACCATTGGAAAAAGCATGGGCAGGCTATACCTCATGAGATCGGGGTTGCGCAGGCTTTTTCTCGGCCCAGTGTTGTCGTTGACCATAATTGTTATCACATGTGGTTTTCCTATCGGGGTGGCAGAGAGACAAAGTATCGGATTGGATACGCCCATAGCTCGGACGGGCTTCGTTGGGAAACTGAACTGAATCAACTGGGGCTTGACATCTCTGATTCAGGCTGGGATTCCGAAATGATAGAATATCCTTTTGTCTTCGATTATAAAGGAGAGAGGTATATGCTTTACAATGGAAACGATTACGGCCGGACAGGTTTTGGTCTTGCGATCCTCGAAAGTGATTAGCTCTATTAAATTGTCATATTGAAATGGATATGCATTTTGAAATGGTCTAAAGAGTTTATTCGTTATGCTTGCATTGGTGCGGCTACTAACGTTGTCGGATTCTTGCTTTATGCTTTATTCACAACACTTAGCGTAAGCCCCGTTTTGACGATTAGTATCTTCTATCCCATTCAGATCGGTTCAGTGTTTTATCTCAATAAAAAATGGTCATTCAAACATAAGGGGCGTATTTCTACGTCGGCAATCAGATTCCTGATCTCTTATGTTGGGTGCTATGTTTTGAACGTGGCCGTGCTCAAATATTTCAATGGATATTGGGGTTATTCGCATTTGCTTGTTCAGGCTGTTGTTGTTGTTGTAATCGTCCCGCTGCTTTTCGTAACTCAAAAGCTCTGGGTCTTTAGAGAAGATGCTACTTCGATCCTGCGAGTGCAAGACTTATGATACAATCTCTTAAATACTGTAAAATATATGATGTTATTTGTCATCGACTTGATCTTGATTCGTGCCGTCTTTTCATCGGGGTACAATAATGATTTTTCCTGCCTGGATCGGGGGCTCTCCGAATCTGGAGTCTTTAATCGTTGATTTGCACAAGCGAGTACTTGAAGTGGCTTCGGATCTGTTGCCATTGTTTAAGACTTATGCCAGTGAGGCCCGTTTCGGGGCTTCTGTGATAGAGTCGGATGTGCACGATTTATCTTCTGGATGCCAGATTTTGGAAATCGGTGCGGGCATATTGTTGCTGAGTTGCCACTTACAGAGGGAAGGACATGCCATAACCGCGGTGGAGCCTGTCGGGCGCGGGTTTTCCCATTTCGACCGCCTTCGCGAGATTGTCTTGGATTACGCTAGTGAAGGAGGTTTTGCGCCGGCACTGTATACGATTCCTGCAGAGGATTTGGAATTCGCGTCAGAGTTTGATTACGCGTTCTCCATCAACGTGATGGAGCACGTTGGAGATGCAGCCGTGGTACTACGGCGCGTTCTCGAAGCTATTAGGCCGGGGGGGCGCTATCGTTTTCTTTGTCCGAATTACCTGTTCCCATACGAGCCTCATTTCAACATACCGACACTTTTTTCCAAGGCGTTGACGGAGCGTCTACTCGGTAAATATATCCGTTCATCACAAAGTGTGGTAGATCCGGAGGGGACATGGACGTCCCTTAACTGGATATCGGTTCCTCAGGTGCGGCGTATCTGCTGCAAAGAATTAAATAATTTAGGAGTGGACCCCGTATTCAACCGCTCCGTATTCTATCATTTCATTCAGCGTGCACTATATGACAATGACTTCCAGAACCGCCGGAGCCCCATGATCCTAAGTATACTCCAGGCGCTGGATAGATTAGGCATGACTCGTTTGTTGATTAAAATACCAGTCGTTTGTCAGCCAGCTATGGATTGCGTCATCGTCCGTGCATAGCGACTAATCGAAAGACTGAAGTCGGGGTAGATTACGGGGTAGTCACAAAAAATATTTAAATATAATGAGTCGAAAGGAAAAAAGTAATATGGGCCAGATCAATACCGGGCTCAGAGCTGTTTTATCACATCCCTTGATTTATGATGCGTTCCAGAATATAATGGGTGCACACAGCGGCCGACGGGACTTCTCAACAAATTTTATCCGGGCATGTCCCGGGAGCCGGTTGCTTGATGTGGGTTGTGGTACGGCCCAGATTCTGGATTATTTACCGGAAGGTGTTGATTACTGGGGTTATGACATTAACATCAAGTACATTGCGGCGGCCCGAGCGAAATTCGGTAAAAGAGGGCAGTTTACCTGTCAGTTACTTGAAGAATCCGAGGTGATCGAAATACTGCCCTTCGACATTGTGATCGCATGTGGTCTTCTTCACCACCTGGACGACGACACTGCCCAAAATGTCCTTCATTTGGCGAAGCTTGTTTTGAAGCCGGGTGGACGATTTGTGTCGATCGATCCCGTTTTTGCAGAGGAGCAAAATCCTATAGCGAGAGTTCTCGTTAGCCGAGATCGAGGGCGGAACGTTAGGGACGCAGAAGGCTACTTGGCACTTGCTCGTCATGAATTTCATCTCGTCGAGGGCAAGGTACGCCATCGTATCTGGATTCCCTATACCCATTGGATTATGGAGTGTACACGTTAATGATTCCCTTTAACAAACCGTATATGACCGGTAAAGAACTTTTTTACATTACCGAGGCACATATTAACAATATGCTAGCGGGAGATGGTGCATTTACCAAACGATGTCATGCTTGGCTGGAAAAGAGAATGGAATCTAAGAAGGCATTACTGACTCATTCCTGTACGGCAGCGCTGGAGATGGCGGCTATCCTTGCTGACATTCAACCTGGAGATGAAGTCATCATGCCGTCACATACCTTTGCCTCTACGGCCAATGCATTTGTTCTACGCGGCGGAATTCCTGTTTTTGTGGATATTCGTTCTGACACGCTAAATTTGGACGAAGCGCTAATCGAGGCCGCCATCACGTCTCGCACCAAAGCCATTGTACCGGTACACTATGCCGGCGTGGCGTGCGAGATGGATGCTATCATAGACATCGCGCAACGGCATAAACTCCTGGTTATCGAGGATGCCGCACATGGGATCATGTCCTTTTACAAGGGCCGACCTCTCGGCGCTATCGGACATTTGGGTGCGCATTCTTTCCATGAGACAAAAAACATTATTGCAGGAGAGGGCGGTGCGCTGTTAGTCAACGATGAACACTTTGTCGAGCGTGCCGAAATCATCCGTGAAAAGGGTACAAATCGAAGCCAATTTTTCCGCGGACAGGTAGACAAGTATACATGGGTAGATATCGGCTCGTCCTACTTGCCAGGCGAGATAATCTCCGCTTTTCTGTGGGCGCAGATGGAGGAGGCAGAAAACATCACAAACATGCGCTTGGATATCTGGCAACACTATCATAACAGCCTTGCTTCCTTAGAAGCCAGTGGTATGGTACGCCGTCCGATCGTACCTAAAGATTGTCAGCATAACGCCCATATGTATTATGTAATACTCAAGCCTGGTATTGATCGCCAAGCGGTACTTGACGAGTTCAAACGCAACAATATCGGCGCAGTATTCCACTATGTGCCTCTGCATTCATCACCAGCCGGTCAAAGGTATGGCCGGGCGCATGGTGCCCTTGCTATTACCAACTCGATCTCTGAGAGGTTGATTCGGTTGCCGCTGTGGGTGGGGCTGACGGAGACCCAACAGGAATCGGTCGTAGAAACTTTGGCGAGGGCTTTGCGAACAATTGACATCTAAGGACTGCTTTTTCTAAACAACTTGAAAACATGATCTCTTTCCTGATAAGAGAGAGTATAAAAACCAAAATCAAATTTTTCTTGTCTTTTAGGTCAGCCGATCAATGATACATTATGTGGCACGAAAGTTATTTGAAAGTGCGATTATGAAAGGATTACGGCAAATCGGGCGTATTTTGGTGATCTCGATCTTTTATTCGGAGCAGCGAAACTGAATTTGAAAATTGTTGAAATTCCTGTTCGTTACCGTGAACGTACTTTCGGTACAACCAACATCAGCCGATGGAGTCACGGCTGGCTTTTGTTTAGAATGGTATTTTTTGCAGCATTGAGAATCAAATTTGTGTGAGATAAATGTAGATTATGTCATTAGAAAAAATAGGTATAAAAGATGATTTTACAAAAGGAATGACTGATTGGGAAGAGAGAAGTGCTAATATAAAAGCTTTAGATGTATTGAATTCTCGGGGGAACGATGGGGATGGATGAAAAAGGAATGAAATAATCAAGAACCCTATACATGTATTTATCTTAATATCTATATATTCTATATCTCCTTAGTGGCAATATCAATAATTAAGTATTACCACTTCAAATATCCAAAGGTTTCCATGCCACCTCAGGCTCTACCAGTTCATTAAATTACTGTCCTCTAGCACCAGAAGCTTAGCAGAATTGAAAAATAAAAATTTGTTGAATTCTAACTGAATAAATGATTCAAGTACGCGGGACAGGTCAATTAATCACGATGCGGTACTTGGGCATCGAGGATAAGGATATCCAGACTATGCTCATTAATGAAGAGGAATAGATATTTTAGTAACTGTATGAAGGTAGAATGCTTTTTAATTATTGGACCATCTTAGTCATACTTGGATTCATTCCGATCTACTATTCTTTAACGAGGATATGGCAAAACGTATTTCTGATTGTCGCAAGCTGTGCATTCTACAGTTACTGGGACTATCGTTTTCTTTCCATAGTCATCTTGACAACCTTACTAAACTATTTTTTCAGCTTAAAGATCCATTCTTCAAACAACCAGACCGCAAAAAGAACTTTCTTGATCATCAGTCTGTTCTTCAATCTGGGCATGCTGGGGTTCTTTAAATACTGTAATTTTTTTATAACCTCATTTAATTCTGCATTCCAGTCCGTTGGATTTATACCCGACATCTCGCTATTAAACATAATTTTACCTCTTGGAATAAGTTTTTTTTCTTTTAAAATAATTGGTTACATCATTGATGTCTACAGAAAAAACCAAGCGCCAGCCGATTTTTTATCATTTGCCTTATTTGTCACCTATTTCCCGGAAATTTCTGCAGGACCTATTGGAAGGGCTCATGCCTTTCTGCCACAGGTTGATACGAAACGATTCTTTACAAAAGAACAAATCATTGCCGGTCTGCAGCTCATTCTCTTGGGTTTCTTCAAGAAAAAGGTCATTGCCGATGTCGTAGCACCCTACGTGGACCATCTTTTTCTGAATACACAACAATTCAAGAGCATAGATCTTCTCTGCGGAATGTACCTGTATACGCTGCAGATCTATGCCGACTTCTCAGGGTATACAAATATCGTGAGGGGCATTAGCAAGCTTTTCGGAATAGAAATCATGGAGAATTTCAAGCAGCCATATCTGTCAAGGAACATTAATGAGTTTTGGCGGAGATGGCACATCTCTCTGTCAAGTTGGCTGAGAGACTACCTTTACATCCCATTGGGGGGTAACCGGAAAGGTAACATCAGAACATACATCAACATTCTTGTTACAATGCTACTCTGCGGTCTCTGGCATGGTCCTTCATGGGTTTTTGTTGTGTGGGGAGGTATCCATGGATTGTACATATCGATTTACAGATATTTCAGAAACTTCTTCACAAAACCAAGGTCAGTGCTTCAGGAAAAGTACCGTAAACCAGTTTTTTTCTTGTCTGTTCTCTTGACCTTTCACCTTGTCGGCTTTGCTTGGATATTTTTCAGATCGCCTGATTTTACCACTGCAACCCAGTACATATCTTCCATATTCAATGTATCGAATTTATGGTTTTCATCTACGTCACTCATTTTCATTACGCTCTTTTATATGGCTTTGGTCCTGGTAATAGACATCCCTCTTTACAGATACAATCGAGAATTCCTTGTAACGTCAGAAACCCCTTGGCCATGGCGAAGTGTGGTGTATGCCTTACTCATTCTAAGCATCTCTTTCATAGGAGCAACTTATGTCCAACCCTTCATCTACTTCCGGTTCTAATCCTACGGGAAAAAAACCTCAGACCATAAAAGTTGCACTACTCACCCTTATCATATTACTCTGTGTTGACCTCTCTCTTTCTATTTTTCGGGATTATTTGGAAAAAATAGTCGGAAAATCGAACATCACACCTGTCTTTTCCTACCTTGATCTCAACGATCCTCGCGATGCAGAAGCGATCTTTTTCGGCAGCTCCCGTTTCGTTTCCTGTATCAAGACTGATCTGTTTGCCAAACTGTCAGGAATGGAACCTGCAAAGGTCCTTAATCTCGCAACAGACTCCGGCGGAAGCTGGGAAGAGCTACTGCTGTTAAGAAAATATCCCGGCTTGCTTGATGCCACCCCCCTTGTCATAATTGAAGTGGAACCTTGGATGTTCAACAAAAATCTGATTCACCCGATTTATAAAAAACTACACCTCTTTGAACCGCACTTTTATACATGGGCAACATTTCAGGAAAGACTCGAGTACCCAGACCTCACGATGAAGTTACTTCTGCTGGCAGATTACATCTGGCCTTTTTCCGAGCGACGCTCACTCAATGATTGGGTTTTTGTTATTCAATCGATAATTAATGGCAGATATGTAGAACCTCATCTGAGTATTCCTGCATATCATTATAACCTGGAGGCGTTTCAATCTCTCGCAAATTCCCCGATATTTTTTGCTCAAAACATAGCGCAAGACCACATGAACAATTATGAATTTGCAAACCATAAAGCGGAATACCTTAAACGTTTCATTCATTTAGCGGAAAAAAAATCGAAGAAGATCATTCTTCTCCAACCCCCCGTACGTAAAGAGTATATGGATGTAATATACAATAATCCTAAATACGCTGAAACGTATATTCAATACTTACGGTTTATCCGTAGTTTGGTAAATGAAAATGTCCACTCCATTATCTGGGAAACACCCACGGACTGCGGATTGAATGATTCTGTTTTCATCGATTATGGTCATTTCAATTACCATGGCGCTTACATCTTCACCCAAAGATTATTCATTGAAATGAAGGATCGAGGAATCATCGTATTCCATAAAAATGATGGAATGGAGTGACCTATCCTAGATACTAGGGACTCATATTAAGTTAGGGTTCAGTCATTTTGATTATTACCATTTGAAATGTTGCATGAATTGGGAAAATAAGAAAACCAACATTACAGGGAGTTATCATAATCTTGACACTCACTGTCAGGTTAAGTTCTGTTTAGGGCAACTTCATTCACCTTTGGATAATAAGATTATTGATTTTATAAAAGCTTTGTTTTATTCTTACTTTAAAGTTTATTCCTGATTAGCAGATGTTGAAGAGGAGAATTTATTTCTTAATCATATAAAGAACAAAAAAGATCTGTTGAAAATCATCAAAAAATTACTGAAAACAGATGTTGATCTAGACTTTTTGTTGATCCTAGACGTATGTGGTATAATAAGCAATTTACTTTCCCTTCCAGCGATCCGATTTCTCAATCTGTCCTCAATAATATGACACCGATAGAAAGATTCCCAATTTCAAAAAAATTGTCTGTAATATTTTTTCTTGATAATGTATCTGCATTGCGTATATTGGAATATAAATTAAAGGACGATCCTGCTAATCGGGAAATGAATTTGCTTATAGGAAATATCTATCAGAAGAAAGGTGATTTTGATAAGGCCAAAAGATACCATAAAAAAGCATCAGTTATTCACTGAAGGAAAATGATCTGGATGCCTTTCATATAGTAAAGAAGATTAAAGCTCTTGACCAAAATTATCAGGAATGAAATATTATGCTTGGGGAACTGCGACTTCGATTAAAGTAATTCTTCCGACCTTCAAAAAAGGCAAAGAATCTGGAGAAACCAGAACATCAGAACACATTTTAATAGACAACCCTGTAGAGATTATTAAATTAATAAGTTCATGTTTATGTCGTCGAAACTCACCCTTTTCCAACTTATAAAACAACCGGAATATTAAGTTGTAATCGTCGTTTATTTTTTCAGGTTCCATCACAATTAGCGTTGCTCCAGCTGACAACAATAACTGAACATCCTTAAGAAGAATAAGCGCGGTTTTGTCATCAACATGATGGAAAATATTCGCGAACAAAACATAGTCGAACTTTTCACCTGTTTTAGCCAAATCAGATAACGCAATATTTACAAATTTAAAATTAGGCAATGTGCCCAACCGTTTTTTAGCATAGCCCAATGCATTATTATCAATGTCGATACCCGTGAATTCGATTTGCTTAAATTTGGAAAATATCTGTGAAACATTCCCGACAGAGCAACCAATTTCTAGAACCTTCTTTTGCCCTTTGTAATACATAGTTGCCAAACGACGCTTATCCGCATTAGCACCAACAAGACGCTGGAATAGAAACCATAGTCTGGGGAAATTGGACTGGCTTAAAAATGACATATGATTTCCATACTTCCCATCACTGGACTGACGTAAGGACCAGTATTTTGCTGTAGAAAAATTAAAGATAACGATCATAGGGATTAGAGCAAACTGAACATATAAAGGGTCATAATCAGTGCGTTCAACGATATAACTCAAAACCAGCATGTTCAATGCCATCGACAACAAGAGGGCTAGAAAAAATTTAAAAAAGCGGGCCCTAAACTGAATTTTTTGCTCTGGCTTGAACACCCAAACAAAATTCAATACATATGAGAAAATTATACCAACAATCCAGGCAGTCGCTAGCGAAAGTAAGTAATTTATTCCCAATATTTTTAGCATCACGGTGAACACGACAAAAGTCAGCACAAAGTTTGCTGCACCGATGAACGTGAATTTTGTGACTTCGATTCTAAATTTATGCATTATTTTGAAAGTAGTCCTGAAACTTTATTAGAACTTGTACGTTTTCAAATGGTTTTGGACAAATTGGATCAAAAACTAAGAGATAGTTTCAATATCCCTATAGGCCTTTTTTGTCTTTTCAGCAAGACTCAAATTGCTATTTTGTTTCCTTTGTAAAATCATCGTCTCTTGTTTTATCCCTTTATCTGTTATCTGTCCCATTTATTTTAAGCCGCTACAAATTCCCCAATCACTCCCGGCATGGCCATGATCAGCCCGCCCACCAACAGGATCGCTATCATTATAGGCACCCACCCATAAATGGAGTTTCGCCACGAAGCCAACTAATGACAATGCTTGCGCTATAAAGCACCCCAACGCTGAGGTTTTATATGTGACGCGAGGGATTCCGCTGCCATACCGAAAATCATGTGCCGTTACTTTCTCTATGATCGATAGCTACTGGCTGATCTGAGCATTTTGTGGCACTTATGCATTGACATACAGACACAGCTTGCCTATACTCCCTTTGCATGAAAGCAAGTCCTTATCGCATTATTAAAAACAAACATGGTACTGAGATAATATTGAATCATAGCTGGTGCGTATTTTGTTTATACCTTTTTATTTCTAAATAAATAATTAAAAAGTAATTTGTAGTGCGATTTAAAAATGAAAAACGCAGAAATAGGAATCATTTTTTGTATTTTGAGAATTAGTTCATTTGTAAATGAGTTAGTTATCCTGAAGGAATTTAAATAATGAAAATAGCAATTATGCAGCCTTATCTATTCCCTTATATTGGCTACTTTCAATTGATAAACGCAGTTGATAAATTTATAATTTATGACGATGTTACTTTTATTAAACAAGGATGGATAAACCGTAATCGTATACTCACAGAAGGTTCTGCTTTATTGTTTTCTATTCCATTGAGCGAAGCAAGTCCATATAAACTTATTCGAGATATCAGTATTGATGAATTATTATATGATAAATGGAAGAAAAAATTTTACAAGACGTTAGATCAATACTATAAAAAAGCACCTTACTATGAAAAGGTGCTGCCTATAATTAAAATAGTATTGGAGAGTAACAATCAATTAATTTCAGCAGTAGCTTTGTGTTCTATTAAAGCGGTGTGTGAATATTTAGCAATAGAAACAGAAATTGCAGAAACAGTAGATAAATATAGCAATAACTATTTGAAAGGAGAAGATCGAATTATAGATATTTGTCGTCAGGAAGCTGCTAAAGTTTATATCAATGCTGAGGGGGGGCGTTCATTATATTCGCGAAATACTTTTAAAGAAAATAAAATTGAGCTCAGATTTATTAAATCTAATAATATTGTGTATAAGCAGTTTGATAGTCCTTTTGTTCCGTTTTTATCTATAATAGATATTATGATGTTTAATTCTTCTGAAGCAATAAGAAGGATGTTGAATGATTATGAACTTTTATAAAGAAATTGGGGGATTTTTTGGACTTGAACTGAATAATTTAAAGGAATATTATCCTAATTTAATCTCTTTAAATTCAGGACGAAATGCTCTGCGCTATATTGTAAGGGCGTACTGTATTAAAAATATTTACGTTCCTTATTACACCTGCCCGGTTATTTTTGATGCATTGGAAGCAGAAAATTGTGAAATTTCTCTCTATAATGTTGATGAATATTTTATGCCTGTGCAGGAATTTCCTCAAGATGCTTATGTGCTGTATACCAATTATTACGGAATTTGCTCTTTAAACTGCGAACTATTGGCAAATAAGTATAAGAATTTAATAGTTGATAACGCACAAAGTTTTTATTCTCCATTTTTTGGATTGGCAAGTTTTTATTCTCCAAGGAAATTTTTCGGGATACCTGACGGTGGCTACCTTGTGATTAATAAAGTACTAGATGCAAAATTGGAACAGGAGATGTCTTATCAACGATGTTCGCATTTACTAAAAAGAATTGATTTATCTTCTGCAAATGCCACCTATAGGGATTTTAAAGAAAATGACAGTTCTTTAGATGGCATACCGATTAAACTCATGTCTAATTTAACAAAAAAGCTGTTAAGCTCCATCGATTATGAGAAGGTTAAACAAAAAAGACTGAAAAATTTTAATTTTTTGGCGCAGAGATTAGATGATAGAAATGAACTAACCATTCGGAAAGGTGAAAATGATGTCCCAATAGTTTATCCATTGTTAATTAAGGATGAAGTCCGGAGGGCCAATTTAATCCAAAGTAAGATATATGTTGCAACATACTGGCCGGAAATGGAGAAAAAATGTTACAATCAAGAATATGAATTGTATTTGCAAAAACACCTTTTGCCGCTCCCGATTGACCAAAGATATGGCGAAAAAGAAATGAAATTTATTGTCGAGGTTATAAATATGCGATAGTATCCCGTTAAAAAAAATATGAGTGCGGCGGGTTACATTATGCGGATTTTTAGAATTAGTGTTGAATCCCTAATTGGATAAAGACAAAATCTTGATAATTTGGAAATAATCAATAGAATGGGAATGAACTATATATGATCAATTGGGAATCTTTTTGGCAATCTTATCGCATGATTGATATTCGGTCAGATGATGATTTGCTATTTCAAGTTGCTTTAACAGTTAATGGCAAAGCAATTTCAAAAGAGATATTCGATACAATTATTCAAAGTATAAAGAAAGGGTTAGATTTAAATTCTGCCGACATTTTACTTGATCTTTGCTGCGGCAATGGAATAATAACATACGAATTATCAAAATTAGTAAGCAAAGTGATAGGTATTGACTTTTCTGCCCCCTATATCGAGAATGCTAGAAAATTTAAGAGTTCAGATAAAATTACATATATTCTTCATGATGTAACTGAGCTTGAAAGTCTAGAATTACCAAAAGCCACAAAAATCTTATTATATGGAAGCCTAGCTTATTTAAATGCTGATCAGGTTGATAAGATATTTCAAGCTTTAAACAAAATAGGGAACAAGTGGGTTATAATTTACTTTGGTAGCATTTTAGATAAATCAAATATATGGAACTTTTTCAATACGACAAAAAGGAAAATAGTGTATCTGTTGTTTTATCGGATGTTAGGAAGAGACCCCGGTGTTGGAAAATGGTGGTCTAAAAGTGAAATCAGTTCATTGGCTATGAAGCATGGATTTGGATGCAACTTTATTCCACAAAACCTAATTCTACACACCGCTCATTATAGATTTGATGTTATTATATCAAGAAAGGGTATAAATGTAAGCTAACTGACCTTGCGATATTTACCGGGAAACCATTGTTTATTTAGTCATTCTTGTTGACGGATAAATTCATGGCGATATTACTCAATCCTCATATATTTTATCTATGATATAAGTAGGCCTGTTTCGAACCTGATCCAATGTCCTCCAGAGATATTCCCCAACGATACCCAACATGAGCATCTGAATCCCTGACAACACCAGAATGATGATCATCAGTGGCGCCCAACCTTGAATAGGAACTTCCGCAAAAATTTTCTCAAAAAAAATGTCTATGGCGTAGATGAATCCTAGAATAGAGACAATAAAACCGGTGACGGACATAATGCGCAACGGAAAATAAGAATAGGCCATGATACCATCGATAAGGTACTTTATCTTCTTCGATGTCGTCCACTTAGATGTGCCGACTTCTCTTTTCGCTCGCCGGTAAGGGATAAACTTGATATTAATGCCGGTCCATAATATTTGTCCCTGCCAGAAGGCGTTCGTCTCCTGTTTGCTTAGGATGATTTTTTTCACCTTTTCACTGATCAAAACAAAATCAAACCCGCCGATAGGCATATTATCGAAGCTTAATTTCTTCATAATCTTGTAAAAGATTTTGGACGTTATTGTTCGGAACAGAGTCTCATCTCTTGCCTCTCTTGTACAGATGACGATCTCGAAGTGTTCATTGAAATAGGCGTCAAGCATATTATTGATAAGAGAAGGCGGATCTTGCATGTCTGCCGAGATATTGATGATGCATTCTCCCCGTGCAAGGTGATAGCCTGCTGTTACGGCAGCAAGCTGGCCAAAATTGCGTGTAAATTTTATCAACTTGACATGTTCGGGATCTCTGGAACGCAGTTTAGTGATCTCGGCAAAGGAAGAATCATAGGAGCCATCGTCTACAAAAATAATTTCATACAATCTTTCTTTATTATAAGTAACGACTTCTTTCAGTAACTTGTCATAGGTCTTTTCCAAAGAGCCTTGGTTACAATACACAGGTATGACAATAGAATAGTGAATATGCTTATCATTGTCCATAATCAAAGATACCTCTTTTATAGATGCCACCTAATGCTCTACTTATGTCTGATAATTTCGCAGATTCTGTCGACAACGTCAAGTGCCAGTCCTTCATATATGGGCAAACACAATATCTGCTTAGAGATCCTTTCAGCGACAGGGAGATTCGCTGATGATGCTGAAGGCAAGCTTCTGTAGGTCGGGAAATGACTGATTAATGGGTAAAAGTATCTCCTAGGAAAGATGTTGTTCAATTTTAATTTCTCATAGATCGCATCCCTTTCGATCCCGTACTTTTTAGCATCAATCAGGATAGGGAAATACGAATAATTATGCTTCACGCCAGCGAAGTCCTGGAAAACGGATATCCCCTCTATGTCCCTCAATTGATTTCGGTAATGATTTGATATTTCCTTATTGCTTTGAAGTGCTTTTTCAAAATACTCCAGTTGGAGAATTCCGAAAGCAGCAATGAGCTCGTTCATTTTGGCATTGATTCCTGCTGCGATCACGGTGGTTTCGTCGGCAAAACCAAAGTTTTTCAAGAAGTCAATTCGTGTCTTTAATTTAGGATCATTAACTATTATTGCGCCGCCTTCTACGGTATTAAAAACTTTTGTTGCATGAAAACTCAAGATCGACATATCGCCATATTTCACGATCGGGATTCCGTTTACCGTGACACCGAAGGCGTGAGCGGCATCATAGATGACCCGGAGACCATATGTATCGGCTATATTGGCAATGGCTTCGATATCGCAGGGGTGTCCATATACATGCACAGGCAATATGGCTGTCGTTGTTGGTGTAATCAGTGACTCTATCTTTTCAGGGTCAATATTGAGGGTTTTCTCGTCTATATCACAAAAAATTGGTCGTATCCCATTCCATTGAAGCGCATGGGTTGTAGCCACGAAACTGAAGGGCGTCGTGATGACCTCTCCGGTTATGCGTAAAGCTTGAAGTGCTAAGACGAGTCCTAATGTGCCATTGGATACAAGGCTGCAATAATCGACATTTAAATAGTTGCAAAGTGCCCGCTCGAATTCCTGGTGATATTTACCATTATTCGTAAGCCATTTACTCTCCCAAATGTCTTTTAATTTCTCAACAAACAAATCCAGTGGCGGCAACGAAGGCCGTGTAACATAGATCTTATTTTCATCTTTTTTCATTAAAGAGGCTTCTCCCATTTCATATCTCATTACCTTGTTATCAATCTCGCCTAGAAAATTATAGTGGGAACGATCTTGCTTGTCAAGAAGATATAGCTACAATAAGTCGGGTTTGCATCGGAAACGCACATGCGCCGCATTCTTTATTGCACGATAAAATACTTTTCTAAATAACTTGAAAACATAGTCTCTTTCCTGATAAAAGAGAGTACGGGGAAAAATCAAATGGAGGCAAGTGCCGTAACATGGAAAAGCAAATCGGTTTCATAGAAAGATTCCGGAAACGATATTCCGGCCATCTTTTTCACATTTGGATAGAAGAGTATATAGGGTGGCTTACTCGCAATCTCCCTTCCATGGAGGGGATGCTTGTCCGTTATGGCCTCTATCGACTTGTTTTCAAGGAAATCAAATCTTTTGCCCTCGTTTACCCCGGCGTCTATTTTACCCACACCTATGGAATTGAGGTAGGGCGTCGCTTTTCCGTTAACTCCGGGACCATAATTGATGGCCGTGGCGGGATTACAATTGGCGATGATGTCATGATCGGTCCCCACACCGCGATTTATTCTTCAGGGCACAATTTCACTCAACTGGATCGACCGATGTCAAGTCTGGATCATATTATGTCCCCTGTTGTCATAAAGGATGATGTATGGATCGGTGCCCATGTTTGTATTCCCGGCGGCGTTACTATCGGAAAGGGGGCAGTTGTTGCTGCCGGCGCTGTCGTAACGAATGATGTTGAGGATTACATGATAGTTTCCGGTGTTCCTGCAAAGAGTATCAGTAAACGGGGTTAGAAATCATGTAAAGCTGATCACTATTGCCGTAAAAACAAGTGCAGCAGAGCAAACAGAAGCCAAAACTAAATTAGATCAACACCCGCTGGAATCACTATCTATACCTGCTAATAAACTGCGTAGAATATTTTGAAACCATTGAAAATTGGATATAGTTGAAGTTATAGTGAAAATACTACAGCATATCTTAATGTGTCATAGAATGAAGTTTTCTTGACATAAGATGTAAGGATCGACTGTAAATCTTTCTTCCTTATGTAATGTTGTTTTTCTTATTTTCCCAATTCATACAACATTTCAATCCGTAATAAACACAATCCGCACCACACATTTTGCGGCCAAAATCCCTTGACTCACAAAATATTTTTTCATATACTTCCATCACGAAAAATGAAGTTCTTATCAAAAATTACAAAATGTTAAAGAAGAGAGGTATCACATGAAACGAATAGTTTTGTTTATGGTGTGTATTTTTCTGATACCGGCGATTTTTGCTGAAGCAAGTACAAAGGAGAAAAATGTCCAATTGGTTCAAGCTGCAGAAAGAGGCCAACTTACGGACGTGCAGGATGCACTGAATGACGGAGCTGATGTAAATGCAAAGAACGATATAGGCTTTACGGCTTTGATGAGAGCATCGTATTGTGGCTATACGTATGGTAGCTATGCTAAAGTTGTGAAACTTCTTCTGAATAAGGGCGCTGATGTAAATATAAAGACCAAGGAAAGCATTACTGCTCTTATGGCCGCATCGAATGTTGGCAATGCTGAAGTTGTGAAACTTCTTCTAGATAAGGGCGCTTATGTAAATATAAAGACCTATGAAGGCAAAACTGCCCTGATGATAGCGAAAGATAAGGGCAAGACAGAGATTGTTGTTATGCTGCAAAGAGCCGGCGCAATGGAATAAATGGTGATGGGGTAGATTTCGATATGAACGGACATCACGGAAATTTGGTTATCGAAGGTATTTACCTGTCCCAAGTTTAGCATGCGGAACCTATGTAGGATACCACAATTCAAATGGTAATCCCCAAGGTCTGATAAATGTTCACCACTGAATAGCCCCGGCTACAATTATATCAGCCCCGTCGGAAATAATCAAAAAACTGCTGAATTCCATTTTAATCTGTGGTAAACACTTCGCAAAAGTTTTAGAACTTTGGAGTGAATGGAGGATGAAGAAAAAATGCCAACTTCACAAGGAACGTTAAGATCAGAAACAACCCAACATAAGATTTTGAATCCGGTCTTGATTTGCCTGGCCCTGGCGATACTCACGGTTATCACCTTTTGGTCCCTCAAAGACTGCGGCTTTATCAACTTTGATGATACTGTCTACGTGTATGAAAATGTTTATGTACAATCCGGCCTGAATTGGAATAGTATAGGACAAGCCTTTTCATCTGAATTGGCGG
>Ga0209777_10002430_pt1 | contig 24499 bp, 40 predicted proteins | sample FrelakmetHBP12HB_FD_187147 | JGI IMG/M metagenome (GOLD analysis project Ga0209777, IMG submission 187147) | Freshwater lake sediment microbial communities from the University of Notre Dame, USA, for methane emissions studies -HBP12 HB (SPAdes)... | ecosystem: Environmental > Aquatic >... | reverse complement strand
AGTTTGTATGTGATGGAAGATATAGGATGCGAAGAAAGATTTATAAAACGATATAAATTATTATCATAGTCGAGTATAAAGTCGATGGAGTTGATTGTATGAAAGTGTGGGTAATGTATAAATGTAAAAATAATAAGTTATTAACAAAGACGATGAGAATGTTCACGGATTATGATAGAGCATTTTATCTTAGAGACATCCTGAATAAAAAGTCATTAAATAATGAAAAGTGGGTAATAACATCTGGAAAATATCTTGTAGAATGAGATATAACGATATCTTAAAGCCTATTAAGACTAAGCCTAAGACTTTCAGCATCGCATCTTATGATATTGAGACAGCAACTCCTATGAATATATTCATTCAGGGAGGTTTCATTGATGCTGATGGCAATTATAAGTCGTTCTTAGATAAGGATGCAATGATTGAATACATGCTGAAGCATGCTTCTAAAAAGACAATGATATATGCAACATTCAATCGTTTCGATTATGGAGGTCTCTTTAAGCATAAGACAAAAGAATTCTTGAAAGGCAAAGTGAATCTGCGTAATGGATTATTGATGTATTCTGAATATAGGCATTTAAGATTTTATGATACTATGAGCTATACTAAGTCAGGAGTTGAAGATATTGGAAAGATGCTAGGACTACCTAAACTAAAATTTAATGTCAGCAAGAACAGTCTTTCAATGTCTAAGTGGAAGATGCGAAAACTTATAATTTATAATAGGCGTGATTGTGAAGTCACTAGACAATTCATTATAGGATTGCAGGAAGTAGTTAATCATTTGGGAGGACAGCTTGGACAAAGCATCGGCTCTACTGCTATGGACTTGTTTAAGAGAAAATATTTGAAGAAGGCAATTCATCATGAATATATTAAGGATAAGAAGTTTAGTGATGGCATGACTGTCAGGGAAATGATTTTCAAAGCGTATCATGGAGGACGCACTGAAATGTTTAAGAGAGGATTTGATGATAAGAATATTTATTATAAGTATGATTTCAACAGCTTATACCCTAGTGTAATGCTTAATCATTATCCTAATCCTTCTTCTGCAATGATGAGTGAGAATGTTGATGGGAGACTAAATATTGACACCATCTTAAAGTATGATGGCATCACTGAATGCGAGGTCGTTGTCCCTTACATGTATTATCCTATACTGCCGACTTATTATAAGAAGAAGTTAGTGTTTCCTATCGGCAAGTTCAGAGACTACTTCACGAATATTGAATTGCGATTGGCATTAGAGCATGGAGTAAAGATAACAAAAATTTTCAAAACTATATCTTATACTAGGAAAATTAAGCCTTTCACCAGATGGGTGAAAGAATTATATGCTCTCAGGATGAAATATTCTGATGATGGCAACATGGTATATAAGGAAATGATAAAACTTTTCTTAAATAATTTGTATGGTAAATTTGCTCAGCATAATCTTACTTCGACAGAATTTTTGTCTGAAGAAGAGCGTAATGATGATGATTTAAGCCAAGAGGGATTTACATTCATTGAAGGCAGTGGATTCGGATATAAGGACACTCCGAAGGAATGCAATCAAGCATATGTCATACCAATATTTGCAGTATATACGACAGCATATGCTAGGATAAAACTATGGAATGAATTATATAGATTGAAGGGCATCTATTGTGATACTGATTCCATCTTCACGACTGTTAAGATGAATGGTAGCAGTGCATTGGGCGAATTAAAACTTGAAGGAGCGAGCAACGGATTGAATATTGTCAAGCAGAAGCATTATAAGGAGCGTGATGCAATCACTGGCGAATGGAAGTATAAGGTCAAGGGACTGACTCTTAGCAAGGATGAAGACGTTAATAAGCGTAAGATAGAACGTGAACTACAATTTGATGATAGCATCAATGGTAATGATATTCAGCAACGCAGGATAATTGGCATTAAAGAGAGTATGCGTGGCAAATTCAAGCTTAATCAAGTCGTATGGATTACTAAGAAGTTTGACTTGAGAGATAATAAGAGGATGTGGCTTTATCCTTATGATAAGACTAGGATGAGAGATAGTGAGCCTAGAATATTAGGATTTAATAATTTAAAAGAATTAAAAGAATATTATGATAGTTTATATTATGATAGTTTAAGATGATTTCTTCCTTATATTTTTTCTCTTAACTACAATTTTTAGTGGAGGCTTTCGCTTCTTATAAATGTGAGGCTGTTTACTCTTGACTTTATGAATCTCTCCTGTCTCTATCTCATACTTCTCTGTCTCTTTCATCTTTGTCCTCCGTAAACGCTTAGGAATCTCTTTCTTATGACCTTTTTCATACTCTTCACGAGCAATTTGACGTTCTACATCCTTCTCCTTTAATGGCATTTCTGTGCCTAAGAATGCCATCTTATGCAATTCCCTCTTCTTAGTAGGTTTTAGCCTAAGCCTATTGATATTTCTTACTTGCTTGCCTCGAATCTCTCGCTTATTGATTACACCACTTGCTAATAATCTATAATTTATTTCTGTATCACTGCCTATCTTATGATTATTGCGATACTGCTTAATAGCTTGATTCCGAGCTCTTATGAATGCCTCCTCCTGCTGATAATTAGTATTCAAATAACTCACTGCTGAATGTCCGTACTCTATTCCATAACTGCGAACATCAGCATTGCCATTACGTAATACAATCCATATACGCAACTTGACGAAAACACTACCTCTCATATGTCACCCATGACTCTTAACCTATTCTGTTCATGCCATAAACGATTAGCATGCTGTTCACTGCGAATCTCCTTAGTTGACATCTTCTTCTCATTCTTACGAGCCTGACGTTCCTGTTTCTCTAACAATTTCTCATCCCTATCACGCTGAAAGACATCACGCTGTTGCCTAATAACTTCCCTAGTATCATAAAGTTTAAAGAATGGATTACCCTTATACGTGTAAACTTTTATCTTATCATTTCCAGTATCATTAAACATAGTCATCCTGCAAGTGATGTAAGAAATAATTTTCAAATCATTAGGCTTAGGACGATAATTGTATTTGATGACTGGTTGTGATTGTCCTTTTTCCCACACAAAACATTTTGCTGTCGATTCTACAACAATCTCAGTATTCATACGCAATCTAATCTCGACTTGTCTTGCAAATTGGCTAGTATAATAGATATCTATATCATTCTTAGAAGACTGATTCAAGAAGTATGAGAATATGATATTTCTTTTCTGTCCACTTGCTCTTGAATCAAACCATATATGCAATTCATCAATCAAGAAAATGGCATTTCCAAAATAACGACCTTCATCAGCATAACTGAGTAGGTCATCAACATTGTATAATGTGTGAGGAAAGTTTAGATGATAATTAGAAAAAATCTTATACCCTTGCTTATATTTTCTATAGGCTTCTATTGTCATCGAGAGTGTCTTGCCTGAATTCCTCTGACCAATAAAGCCGATAATCATTAATCATACCTCATACTCCTAAAATATTGTTTTGACTAGGGTAAAACACTTAAACATATCATTTTCTTTCCTCATCTTGTTCCAAATCTGCACATGCACTCTTATATTCTTGTAATTGTTTTTTTTAGTCCTGATGCTTCAAATACTTTATCAACATCTTCCCTGGTTTTACAATTACTGAAGTCTAATATCATAATTCGTTAGGCAGGATACCCAAGACTTTAGTCTTGGAAGGAATGCCATCAGTAGTCGTTCCATCTGCCTTTACCTCTGACCATTGCTCGGCCATCGCTTTAGCAATACCTTGAAATGTTTTACTTGCATCTATTGCATTATGTGCTATGCCCCTACTTCCACCTTTACCTTTAGCAAACTGACTGGTATTACTCGGAAGATAAGGAGTAAAATTACTCTCAATCTGTGTAGGTTTAATAAGAGGTAAATTCTTTAACCATAAAAGAGTCCGCTTACTGAATTTGTGACCAAATAAATATGGTTGTATTACTTGTGTTTCTTTGGGTAGATTAACAACTTTTAAAGGAGTAGGATTCTCAACAGCAATTTTTTTAATATTTGCATTCAATAACTTCATAAAAAACACTTTTGCTTCTAATGCCTTATCTAATCTTTCTTTATTAATAATCCCTGCTTTTGGAAACATAAATCTTGCACCTGCTTTACTCATAAATGTGCATGGAGGATGTGCAATCATTAAATCCCATCCTTCATCAAGATGTTTTAAAACATCATCTTGAATATGCCATTCAGGATGACCTCCAGAGCAAGGTAATATGTCACATGAATAAGCTTCGTGACCTAATTTTCTAAATTCAATACAAACATGCTGAGATTCTTCACACGCTATTAAAACTTTCATTAGAATCCCTCCAATTTACTTTGTGTGAAATCTCCTATCTTAACTTCTGAATTTCGCATAATATTTACCTCAATGCGTGGCATTGAATCATTACAGGAAACTATGGACTTTAGTCCGTCAGAGGAGGTCATTCTAGACGATTATTTTTAATCATAACCGAATAATTCATCATGTGTAAATTTATGTTTAGCATATTTCTTACGCATCTTAGTCATATGCTTTGACTCTTTAGTGATTGACTTATTAAGATTGTATGGTTTCTTATGCAGTATAGCCTGAACTTCCTGCTTATCAGAGCCTTTCGGTTTTGCTAATATTATTTCTGTCTTAGGACTAACGACCTTAGTAACGAATGAACTCTTCTTAAACTTTTTTGGATTCTGCACACGTTCCCTGACGAAGTTCTTAGTTTCACGATATTTTACTGGACGAAAATCTTTTCTACGCATTCTAATCACCTTTAAATTTTTCTACTTCTTCAGGAGTATTTATTGAAGTGTCGCCTTTAAGATATTTTTCATGAGAAATCATCTTCAAAGTATGTGCATGCTTCTTCTCATCTTGGGCAATCTTATGCAATTCCTTAGACTCTTTCTCATACTCAGCACTAGACTTTTTCTCTTCAGCTATCTTTTCTGCATATCGCTCTGCATTAATGAATTTTCCGACTTCTGAATCTGCCTCTGACATATCCATTCCATGCTCCTTATATAAGAAATTATTTATTGCATCACGCTGATAATGATTTAATTCATTATACTCTTTACCATGAATACTCTTTGCCAAATAATCTTTCTTCTCATGCAATGTTCCTTCCTTAAAAGTTTTAGGTATAGCCTTAGCATGTTCTGTTGAGAAATCTTCTCCTTCATAGCCATATGGCTTATTACCAGTGACTTCATACTTTTGCTTGGCACTCATCAATTCACCAATTAATCTTGACTGCTGTTTTGATGTTGTATTGCTATATCTTGTCTTATTAACTAATATTCTTCCATCCTCTTGCCGATTTGCAATTACTGTATTGTATGAATATAGTCTAGTGCCATCAGTATGCAGAGTATTATTGCTTGTTTTTGCAACATTTCCAGCAATGAATCTCTTAATAACATGTCTTGTATCTCCTATCTTACCATAATAAGTTGGCTTATCATTGTATGGTCTTGGTCTAAAATCAGTTCGTTTCATATTAAATCACCTTTTTTAAGATGCGAATACGCATCTTTATTTTTTATCAAATATCATAGGTCATCGTTCAGTCAGCTTTTCGTATGCCTAATTCTTCAAACTGTTTTTCTGAAGATTGCTTATTGAATTCTGCTGTTGCCTTTGCATCTGCTTCATGCTTCTCCTGTAATTTTCTATCAGCATTCGCCTTCTCTCTTGCCCTTTCTTCCTCAAATTTCTTATGCAAATAATTTCCTGCCTCTTCTGACTTTACACCGACATATTCGCTAGTTCCAGATATTAGATTGCTCAAACCATGACCTAATTTTGATAAACTATCTTTTAGGACTGGATGGTCATGTTTTACTGCTTCAGCATGCAATTTCTTAACCTTCTCATGCAATATCTTTGCATGATGTGTCTTATTCTTCTTATGTTTCAACAATGCAATCTCACGCTGTAATGCGTGATATCTCTTCTCTAATTGTGCATGCTTTCTTAATTTTGCCTTATGATGTTTATGGACTAACATCTTATCATGCGATGATAATCTCTTATATCGTCGATTGCTAGGTCTGAAATCAGTTCGTTTCATGATGCAGGCTCTCCAATAGAGTGAATATGAATTTCACTCCACTTCTTTTTATACTCTTTTCAAAATCTCCATCAAATATCATGACGGATAGGAATGTTCTTCGTGAAGGTTTACAAAACCATGTTGAATGTGTAGTCCTATGTTCTTCTAAACGTCTATCAATGTTATTCGTCTTTCCACAATAATATTCATCAGATTCAGTATGAATAATATAAGTCCATACAGAGCCTGCATCATTCATTTTTATCACCCTGCTATGATTCGCAACTTCCTTATCTTTTCATTAGCATCAACTTCAGCCTTGATATCAGGATATAATACAAAATATTTTTTATACAATGCATCTAACTTGTCAATATCCTTATTCTTCAACTTACCTCTAACAGTGAGCATCATTATATGCAGGACTTCCTTCTGAATTATACTGTGAAACTTACGCTTCTCCTTGTCTTTAGTCTTATCTTTTATTAAAGGTATCTTTGGCAAATTCATCTTATCCAATCCTCCTCATCATTTTCATCATCCTCATAATAATCATCATGTAAACGAATCATGACTATCGACCTCTGACCTTCGACCTTCGATTTGGGTAGGGTAAATGATTGAAACAGGTCATTCTAAGCGACTTTGATTGACTATTCTTTGACATTGTAGTGCAATATGTCCTAATGAGCAGTCACGAAATCTGCGAGCATTATGATGCTGTAACCCAATGACTCTGCACAATAAATACTTGAATCTTCGCTCCTCTTTTGATTGTGTCGCATTAATAAATTTCATTTGCCGAATTGTCCTCGCATATTTCCAGTTGCTATTGATTGTTCGATGCGTGCTTTTAATCCTTCAACAAATTCAGCACGAGACTTCCTATCTTTTGAAATTGATAATACTAAAAAGTCATTGAGTATTTCATGAATCTCTTTCATGCCAGTAATCTTGGCAAGATAATATGCTTTTGTAATCAATCGTATTTGTCGTGAATTAATCTCACTCCTTGCCTTGACTTTATCTTCATGGAATAATTCTTTGACATTATCCTGATTTGCTGACTGTTCATTCATCATCATCTTGTCAATACTGGATTCGTCAATGTCTGGCATCACTTCTGGAGTCTGCTGATTACTCATTTCCCTGCCTTCAACAAATGCTTGCTTTCCACTACTTGATTTTCTCATTATGCTCATTAACCTCAGTAACTCAGTATGCTCAGTGTTTTAGTATTACTTGTCTGACTCCTTCAGCGATTGCACTTATTGTCTCATTATCTTTCACGCTTAGGACACATTTTGGATTATGAGTGAATACTACTATTGAAACACCGATTCCGACGATAATTATAGCGAATAGTATTATCATTAGCCACTTCATCATCTCTTCATCAGTGAAAATGTCTTTCAACACCTTAGACAACATCAATACACGAAAGTCACCACTTGTTATCTTATAAGTTCCGATATCAATGCTTGGATGTGCTTTTGTATAGTCGAATACTTGCTGTTCTGGATTGCCCTTATAATAGTGTGCAATCGGTCTGTTCTGCTTATCTCTTGTGCATTTCTTTATGTCGAACTTGTATGTCTCATTATCATATGTGAATTCTTTGTCAAGTTCATCTGGCTTCCACGACTTCCTGCTCCATTGTCCTGTATCATTCAGGAAGTTTGTGAATATTAATTTTCTTCGAGACCATAATATCCATATTATGATGCCGAATGCGATTAAAATGAATGCAAAAAATCCGAATACGATATAAAATATTGTCAATCCTGAAATGTTCATCATTATCAACTCCCAAATTTATTATTTATTGTCTTCTCCTACCTATCAATATCCACATGACAGCAAATATTAGTATGAATACTATGCATATATAATCTAGTGTCTGAGGATAATTATAGTTTATGAATACTCCCATTAATAGTCCGAATAGTAATGCTGTCAAACCGAAGAAAGCTTCATGAAGCCAGATGGCACATATTATACTGAGTATGACAAATATTAGTATTGCTATAATTAATATTTGGTCTGTTGTAAATACGAATCCTATCATAGTATCACCCTGCACTAAAACTTGACGAGTGCTTCCGTCACAAATTTGAATATAATACGTGCCTACAGGCTCGCTAAAATTGAAATAATAAGTCCCATTAGTGAATGGAACAAGCAATCCTGAATCGATTAATGTGCTATTGGCATCATACATATTATAATTATATATTGGTGAACATACGACTTGTGGAGTTGCCATACAGCACATCGTATTGGGTGGTATAGGCTCCAAGCATATGGAACTGCCACAAGTCACAGCAGGAGGAAATGAACAATTCACTATAGAGCCGTTATCTAATGGCAAGTCAATGGTTGTATTGCAATCATTAAAATCATAATATTGGACAGTATAATTCACTCCATTGCATTCAGTATCATTAGGAATCCATGATTCATTGCAAGTAGCTGAAGCTTGATGACTGAACAATATTATAAAGATTGTTGTCATTAAGACTATATATGTAATGTATCTCATATAATGACTCCATGTGTATAGCGAGCAATATAATGCCATACATCATAGCTTATTCTCGAATAATTTGTCATGTCAGTATTATTTTGAGTAATATTTTGGACAGTGACATAAGTCTCATTCAATACTATACTAACATTCTGAGTGTCAACAGTATAATTATTCACTGTGATTATAGGATAAGTGTTATTGACTTGAATAGTATAATTATCTACAGTAACATTATTGCTGATGGAATAGTTTGTCAATTCTATGAATGGATAAGTATTATTCACTTGAATAGTATAATTATCTACTGTCACATTATTAGTTATACTATAATTCGTCAATTCTACAGTATAATTCTGGACTGTAATATGAGGATATGAATTGTTCACTTGCAATGTATAATTATCAACTGTCACATCAGAAGTATTCACAACTATCGTAGTATTTACGATTGTCACATCTGTAGTATTTATCATAGGATTAGGATAGTATGTCAATGTCCTAGAAATATAATTCCATATATCGTAAGGCAATGAAACAATCATAGATATTATAGACGATAAATTAGCATCTATACTATTAAATCTATCAGTATAATTATATTGTAATTGTTGTATATAACTATAATTTGTCATGTCAATTTGAGGAGGATAATATGTTAGTGAGCGATTATCAGCATTCCAAACACTATCACTGATAGCACTAACATTTTCAGTGAGATTATTCACGACAACATTTTGTGTCGAAACATTGACAGTGACATTCTGCACATTGACAACTTGCGTATTGACAGAATAATTATTCACTATAATATTCGGATAAGTATTGTTGACTTGAATAGTATAATTGTCAACAGTCACATTATTGCTTATGCTATAATTTGTCAATTCTATCACTGGATATGTATTATTGACTTGTATGGAATAATTATTCACAGCCAAGTTGACATTGGTCACATTGACTGTATAATTATTCGTCTGGATTACAGGATAAGAATTATTCTCCATTATTGAATAATTATCCACAGTCACGAGTGTATTAGTCACGTTGACTGTGTAATTATTCAAGTAATTGATAGAAGTGTTTACAGTAATATTAAGTTGCTGAGTATCAACAGAATAATTATTGACAATAATCTGAGGATAACTATTATTGACAGTCAGACTATAATTCTGCACTGTAACATATGTATTGTTGACTGTCACATTCAACTGTTCAGTATTTACACTATAATTATTCACATTAATTATCGGATAACTATTGTTGACAGTTAGACTATAATTTTGGAGTGTGACTTGTGTCGTATTGACAGTATAATTATTTACATTGATTACAGGATAAGAATTGTTGACTGTTAAACTATAATTATTCACTGTTACATATGTATTGTTCACTGTAATGTTTGTCGTAACATTCTGGACATTCACTACTTGAGTATTCACACTATAATTATTGACATTAATTATAGGATAACTATTATTGACTGTCAATGAATAATTATTGACTGTAAGATTATTAGTCACATTCTGGACTGTCACTTGAGTAGTATTCACGATTAGAGTAGTATTAATTATAGTTACGGAAGTAGTATTGATTACAGGGCTTGGATAATAAGTCAGATTTCTAGTTATGTAAGACCATACTAGAGACGGAATATTCAATATGCTTGTCATTAAAGAAGTGTTTATCGTCAATAGATTATTTATTATATTTGTAGAATTATTCTGTATCGATGTCAATATCTGCGTCGTATTATCTGGATAATATGTCAGAGTCCTGTTTGTAGCATTCCATATTGCTGTGACTTCATTTGTATAATTTTCTGTCGTTGTCAGAGTCCTTGTGGTATAATTCCATACTGCACTTGGCATGTTTGTCACATGCAATTCTCCTGAGCCTCGCAATATCTGATATTGACTGCTATATATAGAATTTGTCAATGCTATATCTACATCATCTATATAACATAATTTTCCTCCACTCGTGCTTTTATTCACATCTATATTCTTTATTCCATATGTTTTTGTATATTTGCATATATCGTATGAGTAATAATGATAATCATTAGCTACGGAATTAGTATTGTTCAGATTTAATAATACTGTATATCCTGTGCCATTCCAATAATCATAATAACAATTCCTGCCATTCTCCAAACCCTGCGTCGTTGCCCAAAATGTTATGTATGCACTACTTCCTCCACTACAATTATAGACAGTGAAATTCCTATAACCCTCGCCACTTACCATCAGGCTATAACTATCTATTGCATATGTGCTTCCTGCACTGATTGTAGCACTCGTCTGAATCCATGAACTATTCCAATTACTACTGCCACAACTTAAACCTCCACATTCAAAATCGTCAGTATAATCTATCAAAGTATTTGAAGGAACACTACAATAAGAAGAAACCATATACACTCCCAATATTGATGGCACTGGATTTATATCATAGAAGTATAATCCGTCAATGCTCTTGCTCATCAGAGAAGCATTAACCATAATTGAAAGGTTGGGATATACTATAGAAGTATAACATGATGAATTGATGATAGGAGCCTTATTGCTGTCTAATAATTGCAGGAATACTCTTCCATAATCATTAGGACTGTATTCAGTGCCAGAAATCTTCAAGTCTCCAGAAGGATTATTCATATATGTTAAGTCAATCCAAGCAGTTGCAGAAGAATCATTAAAGTTACTGGATTGATTATGACGGACTATTATACTATAATTTCCCATGCTAGTTATTATGTTGCTACAATCAAATATTGCAGAATATTTGCCACTGCCGAAGCCAGTTGGAATAGTATAACTAGGATTATTACATGACTTTCCATTTACAGTCAGATTAATAGTATCAGTAGGTGAACTCCAAGAATCAATCGTTATAATTGCTGATAATACGTTAGAGATTCCGTCAGGAGTGTTGATTGATAAATTATAATTATAATTGATATTAGAATTCATTACAGCTCGATAGAATGGATTCAGATAAATCTTATTATATTCTTGAGTAGGCTGTATAGCGAATGCTAGTGGAATCAGCAAAAATATTATTCCAAGCAATATTGTCTTGTTCATCCCTGCCTCAGTCCAAATATAGTTATATCATACGAATCATTAAAAGAACTATTGATTGTAGTGATTACAGTAGTATTGATTGCATGATATTTGAATATGTCCCAGACATTAGTATGTTCTTCTCGATTCCTATCTATCATGTCACCATTTCCATCTATCAATTCTGATGTGTATGCATCACCGATGTTATTGGGAGTTATTCTGACTTCGGTGATGACATACCATAAAGGAGGGCTTGTTATGACAGCATTACTGTTCATAGTGAACGAATAATTGAATTCATGAATCTGCAGACTATTATTGACAGTCTGGATTAATGCTGTATCATTATATCTTTGGTCTGCTGAATCCAATTTTGATGATAATAATATATCAGTCTCTGTCTTAGTATAAAACATTGAATCATCGTCTGTAATCATGCTTAACATATCATCTATCTGACTCTTATTATAATAGTTTTGTAATGTAGAATTCAAATATGAATAAGTGACATAATTATTCAGTATCAAATTTAATGATTCATTGAATGTTGTCTCATTAAATTGTGTTATTGGTCTGTCCCATAAATCACTGGCATGAGTTGTTGATGCTATGAGCACTGAGGCGATGAGTAATACTATTATTGATATAAAAATATTTTTCATAGTAACCTATCATGTTATCATACTGTTTTTAAATATTATTGTGAAATATTATATATGTATAATGAATTATAAGTATCGTAGGTCGATTGTCGATTATCATTCACAGTATTGCTGTAAGGAATATTATCATCACTACTATGATTACTGCGATTGCTATATAATTGATATACTTCATTGTATTCTCATCAACATTTTCACCGAAAAAGTTAGTGTATAATAGGACTAATACTGCTAATATTACTAGGAATGCTAGGAATCCTGTAATGAAAGCTATTGTGCTTGACGTATCAACATTCTTTAACTGCAATACTCCACTGCCTTGCGATGCAGTGCATGATATTATTGTCCCATTATCCATAGGCAAGTTATTTGTAGTATTACAATCATTATTATCCTGATATATTAATGTCTGATTCCCATCAATGCAGTCTGTATGATATCCTATCCAATTCTCTACACATGTAGCTTCCATACTTGAATATGGTATACGCTTATATAATAATGCTACCTCATCACTTGTTAGACTGCGATTCCACATTCCATACTCATCAACACTACCATCAAAGTATTTACTACCAGCATAATAATTTATGACTCCAACCGATGACCCAACTTGATAATTAGGCGTATCGCTCAAGTCTGGAGTTACGCATGTGAATGAATTAGTATTCACTCCATCAACATAAGTATAATAAGTTAAGTTACTTCTAACTAGGACTAATTGATGCCATACTGTATTAATGATACTTCCAGAAGTATCGAATGGAACATTACATGTTTGAGCATTATTATTATAAAATCTTATTCTTGGTTGACTCTTATTTAATTGCCAATCTGCCATGTCTAAACCGAATTCTATAAAATTATAGGGAGGATTATTAGCTTCTAATCGTAATATTCTACCGTTATAACCTCCCTTATTGACAGGTTGTAAAACACTATTGTACCATATACTTATTGTAAAATCTTCGCCATTACTAGGATTAAAATTATAATCATTCATATTCAATAAGTCAGTATAAGGGAATATTCCTGTAGGATTGAATTGAACAGCATTTCCAACAACACCATCACTTCTTGTAGATAAAGCTGGACTTAAATAAATTGGTGGTGTTGACTTATTAACATAATTCAGTATTAATCCATTAGTTAAACTATTTACACTTGATGGTTGAGTATTATTGAAATCATAATACCATACAAGCTTATCCTTCAAAGTATTATTTACTGTGTCGCAAAATTGAGCGATAGTATTATTATCATATGGTACATGATTATATACATCTCCTGAATTACAACTATCAGCAGTATAATATGTCTTTATATGTGTATTATTCATACATTCTGAGAAATTTGTAATGTAGCATGAACATGATATTATGCTTCCATTATCAATTGGTAAAGATTCATTTATTGGACACTTACCGGCTTGACCTCCACAAGTTACATTATTGATTGTTAGTGCATATGTTTTTGTTTGACTTCCTAGTGAGCAGTCACTATATACAGGATTCCAAACATAATAATTATTACTTGTTACAGGAAGATAATTATTACAATCATTAAAATTATAATTATCACTAATTTGCGATACTTCTGTGTCATTCAATGCTTTATTAAATATTTTTATACCTCCTAATGCTGTACCAGCATTTTCCCAGTCAGAAACACTTGGAATATAAGGTGAGCCACCAAAATTCAGAACACCATCAGTTATATTATCAATCGATACTGTATCACTTCCATTAAATTGCAAATTTTCTATGAAAGTTCCATTAAAATATAATTTTATATGCGAATTTAATTTGTCGAATACGATAATTATACTATCATAATATGATGGACTTTCAGTGATTGAATTCAATTCTCTATCTATCATATAGTATGGATTATCAGCAAATATTCCATGATAAACAAATTGTAATTTATTTTCATGAATTGGAGAATCATTATACTCATTAATTATTTGGAATCTGCTTTGGTCGAAAAATAATGAATAATTGCCGATTTGAGGAGTTTCTAAGCCATCAGTATGCTTCCATAATGCTAATGTATATCCATATTGACTATCTATATTGTATGATACATTATTGTTAGATTCATCAACACCTCTTAAGAAGACATCATTATTCATATGTGCAATCTCAGTATATCCACTACCATATAGGAAGTATCTATTATAGAATTCCCATATACCATGATGCAATATAAAATTATACGCAAGAACACCTTGAGGAGTTATATCCCAGCATGATTGCAGACTATTATTCAATGTATCATAGCATGGCACACTACTACCATTATCAGCAGGAAGATTTATTGTAGTATTGCAATCATTAATGTCCTGATATATTAGTGTCTGGGTATTATTCACACATTCACTATAATGTCCTATCCAATTCTCTATGCATGCAGGCAGTGGCATTATTTGTCGTCCATTGCCTTCATTATAATAATAGTTTAATTCATCCTGTGTCACTGTCTTGTTTAATAATATGCAGTTGCTCAATAATCCTTTATAATATGTTGCTGATGACAAGTCTCTTCCCCTAATTCCGAAGTATGTATATGGTGAATATCCTGCACTTGCACTTGATTCTAGTATATCTCCTAATGTTGTATCATTATTGAATATCTGATATATGTGAGTGCCATTAAACGCTCCTCCAAGCAGTAACCATCGACCACTAAAATAAGTGTAAGGACTATTCAATGAACTATATGTCTGATTATATGTGAATCTTGATGTCACATCATATGATATCCTATACTCTATGCCTGTAGTATCATAATCATCCATTGCTCCAAGAATCGTCGGATGAGAAGCCATTACTGTGCCATCTGTATAACTCCAGCACATGAATGTGAAAGCATCATTATTCATAGTGAATGGATTAACATTATATACGTAGCCTCCTTCACTAATATTTAGGCACATTCCGAATTGGCATTCAGTAAACGTAGTCATGCCTCCATCAGACAAATCAAGAGTTCCTGAAGAATCTGATAATGTATTATTGAAAGTCCAGTAATGACTAATATAATTATTAAAGTCAGAATCACTGACAGCATGCACAGTCATTGCTAATGCAAAGAATAAAATCATGAATGATGCGAAGTTACGCATCATGAATAAAAAATATTTTTTCATTAGTTTCACCTTCTCAAAATCCATGTATAAATATTATTATGATGATTAATACTAATAACGCTACTGGTATCGTTATGAATATGACATTTATCCAAGTTGGTAATGACTGGACTCCTGTGACTATATTGCCCACTATTCCAGTATCTTGTGTTCCCTGCAATGCTTGTTGATTGCATAATTCATTCAATGCTTGCTGTCCATTTATTAATCCATACTCTTGACATGTCTCGACACCACAATCGCACTGAAAATTACTGCTATTAGATATTAATGCTCCTGTTGGCGTGAATGATGCTCCTGTCTGAGTATATTGGATATTAATATCCTTGCCTATCTCTTCCAGAAAGAATCCTAATCCCACTAGATATACAACTAATATTGTTAAGAAAAATACTGAATAACTTCCACTACTCATTAGAAGCCTCCTCCACTAGGATGCTTATTCAATAATAGTATAGTAACTAATAATGATAATATTATCACTAATACTGTTATCCATGCAGGCATGAAACCTCCGATTAATGGAGTGCTAGTTATAGTCGAGGCTACTAGAGTGAATATTGCTATTACGACTCCGACTCCCATTCCAAGCTTTGGCTGTTCTGTAGAATATCCTAGCACAGCAAAACCTACTATCTCCACAATTATCACTATTAGTATAATCATTATTCCCATTCCCTGACTTATTGGAGGAAGGTTATTATTATTATTATTCCCTCCTCCTGAAGTTCCTCCAGCAGTAGAATTGCTAGATGCAGAACATACATCAAATTCTGTGAATTCATTATATGCTAGCAAGTAAGAATTCTGGGCATAGAATCTGCTGGCATAACATTTTATTACAGAATAATCGCAAGTCGGACTGAAAGTGTAAGGTGTAGTATTCGTTGTTGACTGTATTGTCAATGGAGTGAATGTATTATATACATCTACTGCATATAAGTTGTCAAAATATCCTGCTGGAACGCTAGGATTCAACGAATCATTGAAGTCTGGCTCGATAAATATTTTTCCAATATTAATAGGATAAGCATAGTAGAAGCTTATAGGAGCACTATAATGGCATGCTGTCGGCAGATTATCAACACATGCTGTTATAGTGAAAGATTTGGAAGTCTTATAATCTATGAATTCAGTCACGTTAATGAATGAACTTCTTGAGAATGGCATTGATAATATTAATTGCCTATTAGGTTGATAACCATAAATGCTTAAAGTATTCAAAGTGCTATTCCAAACATATTCTAGAGGTGTCAAGCTATTGCTATTTGTATCCCTGACATCTATTAAGTAATCACTATCTGTAACTCCGAATTCTGGATATCCAATCCATAATGCATCCCAACCTTGAGGCTTGAATATGTATGATAATTCCATATTATTTGTTGTAGGTATTATACTCTTTGTAACTGTTGCTATTCCTAAACTATTATTAAACCATAGGCTTAGTCCGAATTGATTATCAAATATTCCTGTTGTATAATTTATTCCTCCATCATCCCATCCATCCTGATTTCCATATGTTACTCCATCAAAATTATCTTTAAAATTTAGAGCAGATTGATAATCGCACATCCAAGTGCCATATACTGGCTGATTGTCTAATCCTGCACTATAGAATCCTGTAGTAATATTTTGTCCACTTACTTGAGGATAAATATATAATGTATTACCCACAATCTTTGTATTGATATCATTCAATGCTACTGTTGGGACTGTATAATTAATCTCATTAGCCTGACTTGGAGGCTGAGGATTATTCTGCAAGGCATCTTTTGATGTTGCCAAATTCTTGAATCCTGTGCCGATTGATGTCTGTATCATTCCACTACCATTGCCACTCGCTGTATAGAACAATCCTGTTGTTGTAATATAGAATATGTTTGCATAATTATAATCAGCTACTAATCCACGAAAGTTAGAGATGCCTCCTGACTTAGTAACATTCCAGTATGGAGCGAATCCTCCATAATTTTTAGGGAATGGTATAGTATCATTTACTGAATAATATATTATACCTCTGGCTGACATATACATCAATATCTTACTGGAATTGCTGACAGCCATGAATTTCATCCTTCCGACAGCAGAATCACAAGAAGTGCAACCATCACCAACTACACTCCTGCCAATTGCTGAAGTAGAATTTGCTGATGGATTATTGACATACACAGGATTCTCGCCCTGAATTCCTCCTGCATAATAATTCTGCATAAGCCATAACATTCCATCATCACTGCTTAATGCAAAATCGTAATATTCACTTACAGGAGCTAGTGAAGTAGTATATTTATTGAATGAATTGCCAAAATCACTGCTATAAAACATGTTATTGTTCGGAGTGATTGTAGGACTGTTAGAATATGTCTTATTGCCTCCAGCAGTATAAACATATTGTCCAGTGCTGTCAGTAGTAATCTGGAATGCATTTAATGAAGCCATATTATTAATATCACAGTTTCCAGTGCCTGCAGTAATATTCTTGCTTGAGAAAGTGCTACCATAATTTTGAGATACGAATACATTACTACAATTATTTATATAAATATATTGACCACTATCGCTCATCACAACACTTTGAAGATTATTGTATAAAGTCCCTGTATTATAGAATGTCGCTCCATAATTATTGCTCATTACAATATCCTTGTTCAAGCCATGCTGAATTGCAATGATATATTGACCGTTGCTCGATACAGCTATATCTGAGAAATTTGCAGAATAATCATTATATACAGCGTGAAGGTCAGAGCCATTTCCAGTCCCTTGATATATAGAATTATCTGATATTACATAAACATAATTTGTCGCATGGACAGAGAAAATCAGGCTTAGAAATATAATGATAGCAATAATATACAATTTATTCATAGTAAAACACCTCGAAAAAGTCTATGTCAATTAATCGATGGTATATCAACTATAAAAAGTTAACGGAGAAGCATGTAATGGATTATAGGTATCTCTGTCATAAAAGAAATAAAAATAAGTAAGTTTATGATGCGATTACGCATCACTGCTTACTTCTTATGTGTTATCATATATCTATATACTAGATATACTGCTCCTACGACGATAACTAACACAATTACATATGGAGCCCATGAGAGATTCGTTACGATACCTCCAATGTTTAATGCTCCCCAGTTTAGACCATTAGTCGAAGTTATGATTACTCCGATAAGGGCAAAGAATATGACTAATGCCAACAGAACATCCAAAATCTTATTTACAAATCCTTCCATGAAATCACCTTCATAGTTTTATACATTATAGTATGCAGAAATTATCTACACACAAGAGCATAATGGCATAACTTATTTAAATAGTTTACGGAAATATGTAATGTAGAATATATATTTCATACTATATAATGCGTCACACACTTAGTGCGTCAGTATCATATAACAATTATTGATTACGACAAAACAATAAATCAGAATTGCTATTAGCAGTAGATTCATATATATTCGATAATGTTGTATCATTTCTACTCGCATCTCTTTGAATCTATCATAATATTTCATGAACGCAAACATGATGAACAAGTAGATGATGCTGACAATGATTACAATATTATATCCTAATGGATTCACTTCTCTAATAGGCAAATTGTTATGAGCATATGTAGTGAGCATTACGTCCATAAATTTTAGTAGTATTAGAAACCATAAATATATTCTTAGTCTGACTGCTTTCATGATGCTGACACCTTCAATTTATCGACATAATAAATCGTTCCATGTAGTGTGTCTGCATCATTCATTTTACCACTTCAAATGTTGCGATATGAGTCCATATAAAATAGATTATAATCATCGATAAGAAAATACAACATGCGACCATAATCCAGAATAAGTCTGGAGATACACCATATATCAGGCATTCATATGATTGTGTTGTACAAGTATATAATTTTTGTATTGTAAAATCAAAAATGATTTTCATAAAGCATCACATCACGAATAAGAATACTATGTTGAATATTAGCAGGCAATACATTATCATATCTATCCTGCCATCAATATAGAATTGATAGAATTCAGTCTGAGAATAAGGAAATTTCTGTGCATGGACAACACCCTGATAAATCATTAGAACAGCCATTGCTATGAAGCTAATCATAAAATGTTGTGATAATTGACTCCATACTTGCAATCGATAATTCTCGCAAATTACCTTAAACTTAGTGATATCTGGCAAGCATCCACTATTAAACATACTAGCATTATCTCTATAAAATGCTACTACTGGAATTGTATAATTAAGCGTCATGATAGTGGATACCTCTTGTCTAATGATTCAATAGTTTCTATGAATCTTTTAACTCCGAAAGATTTTATCTTCATCTCAACATCTCCATCAAATACAAAAATATCAGACCAAACTTTCCTGTTTGGAAATGAAAACCAATTAGGATAAATTTCCTTACGATGATGATTAAGTCGTTTAGCAATATTTAAAGTTCTGCCACAATAATATTCATTCGATGCTGTCTTAATTATATATGTTTTCATGGTATCCACTATCATCATTTTATCACTTCTCGCAATCTATCATGCATCCTCTTCGCCCTCTCATTGATTGAATGTATTCTAGGCTTTAGGAATAACTCAAATAATGCTAATCCTGTCGCTGTTCCAATGCCAGTGAACATTGCATTAATCATTAATTCAATCACGATAAACGACCATCGACTAACGACTGTCGATTGTTTGGATGTATTATATTTGACAATGTATATTTAATATGCATCAATCTATCATTATAACTATCATAATCTATGATAGAGTATTTCATTGACAATAAGTATATACATTCATCACTTTCTTCACAACTTCCCATTGCGATATTAAATAAATTAGTCTTTCGTCCATCATTATAAGAATTTCCTTCACGAATATTTAAGACTATTGACAATGATGCTCGAGTTAACTGATTGCCGATGCTAAACAATTCGTTCTTGTCTAACATTGGAATTATAATATTATTTATTTCTAAGTATAACTCACGAGCATTCTCTAATATTCTCAATTTGTTCATCGTTTGTCGTTTGTCGTTAGTCGTCATTTGCTCATTTTCCGAAGAAATTCTTTGACTTGCGTATCTGTTCTGTCTTGCAAGTCAAGAAAACACTCTCGCCATTAATTACCATTAGCAATCTATAGCCATCCTTCACTATACTATTTATCGTCCCTGTCCGTCCCTTATAGAATCCACTTATGACTTCTACCTTATTGCCATAAGCATATTCACTCTCTGTATTAACTAATTCCTTCTGCATGTTAAACCTCCTGAGCATTCTGAGTGTATGAGTTACCGAGCATGTTGAGTGATTACTCACTATGCTCAATAAACTCTACATGCTCATTTACTCAGTATCTTCTGCGTCATCACTGCTATACATCCAGTCTAATGTCTTATTAGTCACTATCTGTAATTTCACTAAGTCATTCCTATTGAAAGAACTCGTGCTCTTCCATACTGTCTTGCCATTCTCTTCAACAGTATAATTCTTTACGATGTTCGCACTATATACTGTGAACTTTCGTCCATCAGTCTCCATAGCCTTGCCGAAAATTGCAGATGATACATTACCACATCTGAACTTCTGCACTGGACTATTCTTTGCTTCTACAGGCTTTGCTTTCATTACCATGGTCGAGACACCTCCGTGTCTTGTCTGGAATTAAGACAATTTATAAAATTCTTAACTCCAAATCGTTTTATGTTCATCTCAAAGTCTCCTTTGATTGTAATTAATATTTTGAAATCATGACGCTTATTAAATTTAAACCATCCTTGATATTTGTAATGTTCAGACATGCGTTTCTGAAAATTAATAGTCTTTCCACAATAATATTCACCCTTTTCTGTTTGGAGAATATACGTTATTGTGTCTCGACCAACCATTTTTATCCCTCCTAATCAAATTATTCTTCAGTAGATGGATTATTCCATCTGCGAGTATGTAGTATTGTTTGCTATTTGCCCAAGTATGATTCAAATGCTGACTGCTGATGAAATGTTTCATAGATAATTTACGTAAATCTTTTCTCAGAGCATTATAGTTGATGTATAGTTTCCTGTTGATTAATGATATCTTGCACGCAGGATTGTATAGTATGAATAATAATATCTTGTCCTGCCTATTATCCTCGAATTCGTGATGTTTCATGATAGTGGATACCTCCATCTATATATAACACTATTAAATAATATTATAATATCCACTATCATCATGATTCCTCAACTAGATAATATGATGAATCATTCCATGTGTCTGACTTCCTGACATAATAGCTCTTATTCAACAATCCATCTTTTATTACTAAACATTCATCATAACCATTCAGAGTGCAATTATAATATTTTGCCAATGCCTGCTTCTGAATATCTGCATTATTGCCTAAGTGAATGACATGAAAATAAAATAATGCTCCGATACATGCAGTCAATACGATAACTATCCATCCATATGTTATAAGAGCGTCAAGCAATGTGAGATTGCTCATTTCAACTTCCTCAATTCATAATCAATATCATTAACTATAGATTTATAATTATTAATCAATTCAATCTTTCTCCTATTCAATCTGCTTATATCTTGAGTCAATGCCCTATAATATCTTAGTCTTAGTTCTAACAATCTATCTTTCTCACTTAATTTCTTCTTATCTAATCTCTCCTGAATCATTTCAACACCCATAATAATATATTCTCCTGCTCAGTCAATAATGCTACACTTCTAGCATCTAATTCTTCATTCTGTAATTTGTATCGTATCTCTACTAATTCATGTATTATTTCCTTTTCTGATTTCATTCTGGCAATCCTCTACTCCGTCTATATATCCTCTATGATATGCATCAGTGAGCATGAATACAATCTTACGCTTCAAAGCTATATCATCCTTATGAAATACGTCATCAACTATTACACTAATTATATCCCTAAATTCTATTGTCCTACTCTTTGTATTGTTGTTCATATTCAATCGAATATCCTACAAATATGCATGTTATAAAATAGAATATTAATATATTAAATAGCATTGCCATGATATTATATCTGAATAATACTATATCAATACATATTATTCCTAATATCACTCCGAATATTAATGTTATGAATATGTGCGATAAATCTTTGATTAATCGACGCTTCTTTTCCAACCTATTCTTCTGCTGTAATTCTATAAATTTAGCTATTTGTTCATTCTTAGAATAATTCATTTTCTCAAGTGCCTCCAATAAATTATTGCTGTATATACTAATCTTCCATCAGTATCTTGATTAATGTGTGTCTGTGTCGCTACACATTCTACTCCGATGGTATCTTCAAATACATTGAATAATTTTTCTAATTCTTCATAATGTTTGCATTGAATAATCTTAATCTTAGCCATTCTTCACTTCCTTCAAGATAGTGGACGCTTTTTTAGTTGCATCCACTATCTGCATTTCCCTCTTATAACATACACTGCATACTGGCTCCTTCTTATTAGTCCTCTGAATATGTCCACATATCATACACTTATAAGTTTTCCTTTTACTACTTGTCCTATTAGCTTGCATAAAGTTTCACCTTTAATTGTTACATTCAACATCTTCATCCTGCCTGTAGTTGTTGCCTTTATTAATCCTAGAAATGATAATTCTTGACATACATGAGTTACGTGAGAATAAGTAAATACAGTCTTGCGATGAACTTCACTGCTAGTAATGTCAGGATTATCATATATGCAAATTATGATATGCATCCAAGCAGGCAGGTAAATAATATCACTCATAGACCTTCGACCTTCGATAGTCGATAATCGATAGTCGATTAACGACACCTCAAAGAATAGGAGTAGCAATGAACTTTATAAATATTGTTGCGATGAATCATATATAATACATTACATAGTTTTTCGTAAACTATTTAAGCAAGCATGTATAGGATGATGTTATGAAACGCTCTGACTTTCGTCCAACAGAAAAGAATATTCCATTCAGGAAGAGTAATATTGGATGGAAGTCTAATAAGCATATGATAATAATAGTTCCTTCTACATATGGAAAGAAACATATTTCTAGTGAAGAGACTGAGAAGCGTGCAAGAAATGTTGCTTCTAAGATGACTGAAGAGTTTGGAGGCTCAACAAGAATAGCAGGCAAGGGACAATATGTTCGCAAGGATAATGGCAAGATTGATGATGAAGATGTCATTGAAGTAGAAGTATTCATGGAAGATGAGAAGTGGAAGAAGAACAAGCCAAAAATCACAAGATACTTATACAATAAACGCAAAGAGTGGAAGCAAGAAAGTTTAGGCGTTGAATATGATGATGCAGAAAAACTATACTACTTAAAAACTAACAAAAAGAAGCGTAAACGATAATCGACTAACGACTTACGATAATTCTATTGAATGCAAGAATTTAGCAATATCTAATAGACATGATTCATCATAAATATTACCATCATCGAATGCCCACTTCTTCCACTTATTATAATAATATATGTCGCCTAAACTATATCCATCATGTTTATTTGTAACGTGAAAGCCCTTCTTAAAACCAGTATCAAAATCTTCTATTATAATATGCTTAAATTCTTTCTTCATTTTAATCATTTACCTCACAATCGTATTCCTCACTGTATGTATATATGTATGATAATTCTTATTATTAATCCTGAACTCATTCCTGAACTTTCTAGCAATCTTTACAGCATCACACTTATTCTTGAATAAATATATTCCTTGTGTATGAGTGCATGAATGCCAATACTTAGAATCATAACCTTCTACATTCAACATCGTTATGATACCATATGTTGTTTCAATAATATAGCCAATAATCATTTCAACACCTCATAATCTCATAGCGTCATAACCTCAATTATTTGTCAATAATTTTTACGATATCGTTTATCTGTCCTTGTGTGAATACTTTATGCAATGATACAAATTCTCTTCTATTCTTTAAATATTGTCTCCTAGAATCAATATCATCAGACTTATATAAT
>Ga0209777_10002428_pt1 | contig 24501 bp, 21 predicted proteins | sample FrelakmetHBP12HB_FD_187147 | JGI IMG/M metagenome (GOLD analysis project Ga0209777, IMG submission 187147) | Freshwater lake sediment microbial communities from the University of Notre Dame, USA, for methane emissions studies -HBP12 HB (SPAdes)... | ecosystem: Environmental > Aquatic >... | reverse complement strand
CCACCAGGAATGGAGCCGACTTCAGGCACGATTCTTCCAAGATGAGAATTTTGATATCGGCGGCGGCTGGCGCCTTCTTGCGTTAGCGTTCAAGGACTTTTATGGGGACAGTCTTTCGCTGCGAAACCAGGAAGAGCTCAAGAGATTCATCACCTACCTTAGTGAGACAGATCCTGCATTTCCCAGCTGGGAATACCCATCGTCCATAGGATTCGACCATGAGATGCTTCATCCAAGGTACCGGGAGAAGGTGCGCCGCTATCACGATGCTTGGCTGCAGTTCCAGTCCTTGAAGAAGATCCTGCGCTGAGAGATTAGAGGGCCTACACAAGCCGACTTCGTGGCGGGCTTTCTGCCGCAGTTCACCGACTTGGGGCGGCCTTCAGCGGCCGGCGGTTGCCGAACTCCGCTCAGCCTGGCGTGTGGCGGCGAAGATGAACGCGCAGCCAACTGTGATGACGATCAACTGCGCAGGCAGCTCCGGCGACCACCACCTCGGTTCGTCGGTGAAGAAGAAGTTGAGCACCACGATGCCCGCCAATCCCGTAAAGGCAATTCTGCGATCGAGGGCTCCGCCGCCGGAGAAGAACTCGCGGCGCAACACCCAACGCAGGACCCGCCAGCAGACGAGCAGCATGGGCACTGTGAATGCCGCAAGGTCGTACTCCATGACGCGCGGGTTCAGCAGGAGCGTGCCCACGGCCGCCACCGGCACCCACAATTCTGGCGCCAGACCCGCGCGGCGCACCCGCCACGCGAGCACCAGAAGGATGACGCCAAGCACGGCGGCGAACGCGACGTAGAACACGAGAGTAGCGGATGAGTAAGACCGCCCCATGTGCCACAAGATCCGGCTGAGGCAGCCCGCCGGGCCGAAGCCGAAGTCGTGGTTGAAGTCGAACTGCAGACGCACCGCCAGCATGTAATCGCGGAACAGCTCCGGCCAGATCAGCTTGGGCAGGGCGAAGAGAGCCAATCCGCCCACTCCAGCAAGGCTTGCCGGCAGCCACTGTCGCCGGCCGACGAGAATGGGCAATGCGAGTAGCGTGAGCAGCGGCGCTTTGCAGATGGAAGCCAGGAGCACGGCGGCATAGAACCACACCCAGCGCCCGCGTCTCCAGCCGGGCACGGCGGCGGCGAACATCAGTCCGTAGAGGATGTAGGCGGCATTGCCGCTGAGGACGGCATCATCGCAGACAAGTCCGGGGAAGAAGACGGCTGCGGGCAGCATTAATGCAAGGTAAGGACGCTCGTCGCTCGTGGCCATCTGCAGGCCGGCCCAGCACTGGAGCGCGAAGCCCGCCACCACCGCCGACACATAAAGCCCGGCGGCCAGCCCAATAGGCAGCACGGCCAGCAGACGAAGCAGGGGGAGCGTCAGCGGAGAGTAGACGTAGGTGTACGGCGGCGGCGCCGGCGGGCTGGCGACGTGCCGGTTGTGGAAGGCCTGTTGCACCATGATGCCTGCGGCATATGGATCAAGCCCATGGCGCAGCCACTCCAGAGCGTTCCCGTATATGCGGATGTCCCACCAGGCAGGGCCGCTATGGATCTTGACCGCCACCGTGATGAGCGCTCCCAACCAGAACAGCATGATCAGCTGCCTGCGCGAGAGCCAGCGGAATATCATCTCAGGCGGTGCGGTGTTGGCCGGCGGAATCCTTCTAGACAATTTTCCATTCTCCGAGCGGTGAGCTCTGCTTAAGACAGTGTCTCTCGAACAAGCTGGGTTGGGTAGACCAAAAGCCGCAGGCGCAGCGCGGTGCTTTCGGGGCGAGCGGGCTTCTTCCGTCGCTACCGCAGGTTGTTTTCTGTCGCCGGAGTCTCCCAGCTCCCGACTCGCCATGCCCGGTTGTACTGACCCTGGTGCGCGAACAGGCACGGATTAATGTCACTCCCGTAACCAAACTAAGGCAAAAGCTGAATCGTCGCGGTCACTACCACTGCATATTGTGGTGGAGCGAGCGGGAGAACACCAAGCGTAGCCAGCCATTGCAGGAAGAGCCATGAAAACCGCCCCATATGACCCGAAATCTCCGGATATCTCCGGAAGTTATGGTTGACACTTATTCTCGCAACCCTGCTATAACGGGCCCGAGAGATGTACCCCGAGAAGATGAGGTGTTGCGCCGGTCTTTGGGGGCGCGGACACCCCGGCACCCGGAAGCATGGCTCGCCGCCGGCCGTATCTGAAGGCGGCGTAAGAGGGTGCCTCCCCGGCCCGTGATGAGGTGCTAAGTGCTATGACAGATTCGCCCGAAGTGATGAACATCCGCCAGGCCTCTGATTATCTGGGCGTGAGTCCGGACACGCTCTACAAGTATGTCTCGGAGGAGAGGATCCCGGCATTCAAGCTGGGGAACCGGTGGAAGTTCAAGAAAACCATTCTTGACGCCTGGATGGAACGGCAGAGTTTGGCGGCGGTCAGCGCCCCGGGCAAGAAGCGTCCGCGTTCGGCGCGTGCCGCTGGAGAGCGGTAGAAGGCAGGGTCGCATGTTCGGAATGGGTGGCAACAAGTCGGTGGTCGGACTGGATATCGGGTCCAGCTGCGTGAAGGCGGTGGAGCTGCAACGCTCGCGCGGCGAGCTCTCCGTGCTGCATCTTGGTATGGAACCCCTGCAGCCGGATATCGTCGTGGATTCGATGATCGTGGACAGCGGCAGCGTCGCCAGCGCCATCAGCAAGATCTTCACGGACGGCAACATCAAGAACAAGGCGGTGGCCACCTCGGTGAGCGGACACTCGGTCATCGTCAAGCGCATCGCCGTCAAGAGCATGAGCGAGCAGGAGCTGGCGGAGACCATGCAGACGGAGGCCGCGCAGCACATTCCGTTCGACATCTCCGACGTGTACATGGACTACCAGGTGCTCAGCGACAGCAGCAGCGGCCCCACGATGGACGTCCTGCTGTGCGCGGTCAAGAAGGACAAGATCCTGAATTACACCAGCGCGCTGCAGCTGGCCGGGCGCCGGCCGGAGATCATGGACATTGACGCGTTCGCCCTGCAGAACTGTTACGAGTACAACTACTCTCCCTCGGAGACGGCGACCGTGGCGCTGCTGAATCTGGGCGCCAGCGTGATGAACATCAACATCGTCAAAGGCAGCACGCCGCTGTTCGCCCGCGACGTGAGCGTGGGCGGACACCAGTACACGGACACGCTGCAGAAGGAACTTGACCTGAACTTTGAGGATGCCGAGGCCCTGAAGCTGGGCAAGAAGGTGGGCACGGTGAGCCAGGATGCGCCCCAGCCCATTCTGCAACAGGTCACCGAGATCATCGTTCTGGAGATCCAGAAGACGTTCGACTTCTTCCGCGCCACCGCGGCGGGTGAACACATCGAGCGCATCTACTTGGCGGGCGGCACCTCGCAGGTGCACGGCCTGGTGGAGGCGCTGCGGCAGGAGTTTTCCGTTCCGGTGGACCTGATGAATCCGTTCCTGCGGGTGGTTCCGCCGGCAGGCGTGGGAGCGGAACTGGCGGAGAAGCACGCGGCGCAGTTGGCCATCGCCGTGGGGCTCGCGCTGAGGAGCTTTGAAAACCTATGATCCGCATCAATCTGCTCGGTACGACGAAGAAGAAGGGCAAGAAGGCCAAACGCCCGGGAATGACCTTCGAAGTGTTGCCCGCGGAAGGGCCTTCGATCCTGCTGGTGGGCGCTGTGTTGACAGTGGCGGTACTGGCGGGCAACTACTATTTCTATTCGCAGGCGGTGAAGGCCCGGGACACTGTGCGGACACAACTGGCCACCGCCAACCGCAAGATCCGCGACCTGGCAGGCGTAAAGACGAAGTACATCGAGCAGCAGAAGGAAGCCGAAGAACTGCAGCGCCGGGTGGATGTGGTGGACCAGCTACGCGCCAACCAGCAGGGACCGGCACAGTTGTTGAACGCCGTGAGCGTGACCGTGGACTCCACGGACGCGGTCTGGCTCAATCACCTGACCGACGACGGGCCGGTGGTCCACATGGACGGCGTGGCGCTGACCCCCAACGCCCTGGCAAACCTGATGACAAACCTGCGCAAGAGCGGCTACTTCAAGAACGTGGAGCTGGAGGAGACTCTCCAGGAGGACTTCAGGAACGTGACGGCGTTCTCCTTCAAGCTGACCTGCGAGAAGGCGAAGGCATAGGCATATGACGGGCTGGAACGAAATTCCGTGGCTGTTCAAGGCCGGCATTGTGTTGGCGGTGTTGGCGGTACTTTCCCTCGTGTTCTTCTTCTTCGAGGTGATGCCGCTGCAGCAGGAGGCGCAGCAGAACCAGACCACGCTGCGGGCGAAGCAGGCTGAGATCGCGCAACTGCAGCCTTACGCGACCAAGCTCAACGACCTCAACCGCCAGGTGGAAGGAATGAAGGCCAAGATCGAGGAGCAGAAGAAGTATCTGCCCGACCAGAAGGAAGTGCCGGACTTCATCACCGCCATGCAGCAGGAGGCGGCGAGGTCGGGCGTCGAGATTCGGCGTTACACGCCGCGAGCGGTAGTGGCGCAGAACTACTACACCGAGGCCCCCTTCGAGATCGACGTGGACGGTGGCTACTACAAGATGCTGAACTTTTTTGAACGTGTATCACAGATGGAACGGATCGTGAACATCACCGGGCTGAGCATCGCTGCCATCAAAGCAGGCGGCTCGCGCGTCAGGCGCACCTACCCCTACGGCCCGGACGAGACCGTGGTGGTCAACTGCGTGGCGACCACTTTCTATGCCTCGGCGGCCGTGAAGCAACCGCCGGCGCCGAAGAAGAAGAAGTAGGAGGACGGCATGAAGCTGAAACTCGCATGTCTGATGCTCGCCCTCGCCGCCTCGGGCATGGCGCAGCGGGTGGTCGGCCCGCCCGGCGTACAGGCCGCCGTGCAGAAACTGGGGCAGCAGACCGGCCAGCCGGGGACGGGAACCTCCGCTGCACAAGCTGGCAGCACAGGGCAGCCCCAGACCGGCACTGGAGAACAGAGCAAGAGCGGAGAAACGAAGACCCTGACGAACCCCGGCAAGCGCCGCGACCCGTTCCTCAGCCCCATCAAGGAGAAGTCGGAACGGCCTCCGTGCACGGCCGGCAAGAGCTGCCTGCCCGTGGCAGAGGTGACGCTGAAGGGGATCGTGCACACCGTCAACGGCGACATCGCCTGGGTGGTGAATCCGGAGAACCGGGCCTACTTCCTGCGACTGAACGACCCGGTGATGGACGGCGTGCTGGTGAAGATCAACAAAGATTCGATCGTCTTTCGCGAGAATAGCCGAGACATCATGGGCCGCCCTGCCACCCGCGAGGTGGTCAAGCGGCTGGGAACGTCATGAGAAGCGGTTTTGGGAAGCAAGCGACGGACTTCCGGCGGCGCTAGAGCCGGAGGGCGCGAGGCGGGATGCCGGCCTCGCGAGGAGATAGCAATGAGGTTCAGACTTGTTTTCGGCGCACTGATATCGCTGCTGTTGTTCGCCATCGGCGGCTGGTCGGTGCCTTCGGGTCCACAATTGACGGCAGTGAACGTCACCCCTAACGGCGACACCGTCGTGGTGACCCTGCGGGCAGCCGGGCCCATTGTGCACAATGAGTACCGCCCGGAAGACCAACTGCTCATGGTGGATCTGCAAGGCGTTTCACCCGGTACCTTGAAGGTGAAGGAGAAGACGGTTGATCTGCCGGCACTGAAGTCGTACCGCGTCCTCTCGTACATCGGGGCCAACGGCACGGAGAACACCCGCGTCGAGTTGAGCCTCGGTGAGAACGTGGCCGTGAAGGTGGAGCCCGGCACGGCTTCATTGGACGTGCGGCTGACGGTCAAGAAGCAGACCACGCAGGCTGCTGCGCCGGCTCCGCCGCCGGCCTCCACGGCGCCCAGCACGCCTTCCGCGCCGGTTGCGGTGGCCAAGAATCCCGCTCCCGTCGCTCCGACCAAGACGCCCACTCCGGCGGCAACGGCTCCGGTCACGACCACGACGGCCTCCGTGAGGCCGAACACAGCTGCCAGCAAGCCTGCGCCGCCACCGCCCGTGGCAAAGTTCACCCCGGCCCCCGCCAACGCGCCGACGGTCTCGCACCCGACGGCCAGCGGCCAGGGTTCGGTGCGCGACGTGCTTGTGAAGACTGGAGAGAATGGCGTGGAGGTCACGATCATCGGCGTGACCTCCGCCGCCCCGCTCGTACTCAGCGGTCCCGACCGCCTGGTGCTCGACTTTCACGGCGTGGCGCCGTCGAACAAGCGTAATATTCCGGTGAACTCTTCTGATGTGAGGAGCGTCCGCATCGCGCAATTCGAAGTGGAGCCGCCGGTGACGCGCGTGGTGCTGGACCTAGTCGGGAAGCGGAAGTTCGACATCGTTCCGCTGGACGACAGGATTGTGGTCAAGATCGAGTCAGCGCCCGGCTCGCGCATCACTCCCACTGCCACGACTCCCGCCGCACCCAGCTCCGCCTTCACTCCGCCGCGGGCTCGGCCGGTCGCGCGTGGGACGGAACCCGCTCCGACCGCACCGGTGACGCCGCCTCCGCAGAGGAAGCGCGAGACGCAGACTGCAGCCGTCAAGCCGCAGCCGCAAGAGCCCCAGGTCCCGTTGCCGGATTACAGCCTGGTGCAGCCGAAGTACGAGAAGAGGACTCCGGGCACGCAGGCCAACGCGGCGGCGGAGACGATTGCCGGCCAGGCGCCGGGAGGCGCCCCCGGCCAACAGCCGGAAGCGAACCCGGGCGCGGAAGAATCGCAGCAGCCTGGCGCGCCCACCGCGTCCGCCCAGCACAGGTACACCGGGGAACCCATCTCGATGAACCTGAAAGACGTGGACTTGAAGGACTTCTTCCGCCTGATCAGCGATATCAGCGGGCTGAACATCGTGCTTGACCCATCCATCTCGGGCAAAGAGACCCTAGTGTTGAACGATGTTCCCTGGGACCAGGCGCTCGACCTGGTACTGGAGAACCACGGGCTCGACAAGATGCTCGAGGGCAACGTGCTGCGCATCGCGTCGGTGGACACGCTGAAGAAGGAAGCCGAGGCCCGCGCTCTGCGCTCTAAGGCAGTGGCCAGCTCGGTGGATACGCAGACCGTCACCCGCATCCTGAGCTACGCCCACGCCAAAGACGTTCTGCCGGTAATCAAGAAGTTCCTGAGCGAGCGCGGCGACGTGATGTCAGACGACCGCACCAACGCGCTCATCATCCGCGACATCCCAAGCATCATGCCGGTCGTGGACAAGATCATCAACCAGCTTGACCGCAAGACGCAGCAGGTGGAGATTGAAGCGCGCGTGGTTGCCGCCAAGCGCAGCTTCATGCGCGACCTCGGCGTGCAGCTCGGCTTCGGCTGGGGCAACGGGCCGAGCCAGGTGGGCGGCAGCCCCTCCAACCCCGGTTCTCTCATCGGGACCACGACCGGTCCAAGTTACTACCAGACCAGTACCGGGACCATTCCGCTGTTCTCCAACAACCCGGCGGCCGCCATTACCAGCGGCCTGAGCTTCCTGAACGCCACCAAGAGCTACCGCATCGACGCCGTTCTCTCCATGGCGGAGTCGCGCGGGTTGCTCAAGGTCCTGTCGCGCCCGCGCATTGTGACGCAGAACAACGTGAAGGCGATGGTCAAACAGGGCACCCGCCTGCCCATCGTGACCCAGGGACAGTTGGGCGGACCGAATTCCGTCTCCTACGTTGACGCCTTCCTCCGCCTGGAGGTCACGCCGCAGATCACCAGCGAGAACACCATCTTCCTCAACGTGGACGTGGAGAACACGCAGCCCGACATGGGCCAGGCGGTGCAGGGCAACCCCGCTCTGGACACGCAGCAGGCGACCACGCAGGTGCTGGTCTCCGATGGCGCCACCGTGGTCATTGGCGGCGTGGTGCAGACGACCAATACCATCAACATAACGCAGACGCCGCTGCTGGGCAGCATTCCGCTGCTGGGCAATCTCTTTAAGTCGAGGAACGTGAACACCTCAACCACCGAGCTCATGTTCTTCATCACCCCCAAGATCGTCATCTACTGAACCTCTCCTTCGGTGATCGCTCGAGCGGGTCCTTCGGGGCCCGCTTTTTCTCGATTGCCGATTGGAGAATGCCGATTGCCGATTGGCACTTGCATATCCACTGGCATTGCCAATGGCCAACAGCTAACAGCCAACAGCTTGGGTACAATCTCGGCATGGATTACAAGGGACGGCAACGGCGTCTGCTGAAGGCGATGGAGGCCAAAGGGCTGGACGCCCTGCTGGTGACGCACCTGCCCAACGTGCGCTACCTCTGCGGCTTCAGCGGCAGCGCCGGGGTACTGCTTGCCGAAGCACGCCCGGTGTTCTTCACCGACGGGCGCTACCGCACCCAGGCACTCCAGGAAGCGACCGGCGCGCGCGTGGTCACCGCCAAAGGCCCGGCGCTGCAAGCGGCGGCGGAGCTCGCCGTGAAGCATGGCGCACGGCGCATCGGGTTTGAGGCGGAGCATGTGACGGTGGCCGCGCGCCGCCAGTTGGCCCGGGCGATCCGGCGTCCGCGTTCTCTGGTGGAAGCCGGCGGGCTGGCGGAGGACTTGCGCTCGGTGAAGGACGCCGCCGAAGTGGAGTGCATCCGCGCGGCGGTGAATCTTGGTGCCCGCTTGCTGCCCGGCGTGCTGCGCAGCCTGCGGCCGGGCGCGGCGGAGAGCGCGGTTGCGGCGCGGCTGGAGTACAGGGCGCGGCGCGCCGGCGCGCAGGGCATGGCGTTCGAGAGCATCATTGCAGGCGGTGCGCGTTCGGCGCTGCCACATGCCGTGGCTTCACCCGAGCCGCTGCCGCAGAGCGGGTTCGTGGTGCTCGATTACGGTGTTATACTCACTGGTTACTGTTCTGACATGACGCGCACCGTGCACCTGGGGCGCGCCAACGGGGAGCGGCGCGGCCTCTACCGGGCGGTGTTGGACGCTCAACTTGCGGCGATCGCGGCCGTCCTGCCGGGCGCCACTGCCGGCGAGGTGGACGAGGCGGCGCGCCGGGAACTGCGACGCACGCGGCTGGCGAAGCACTTCACGCATTCCACCGGGCATGGCGTGGGCCTGGAGATTCACGAGCTGCCGCGCATCGCATCGGGACAGGCGGTGGTTCTGCGGCCGGGCATGGTGATCACCATCGAGCCCGGAGTTTATTTGCCGGGTCAGGGCGGTGTCCGCATTGAGGACATGGTGCTGGTCACCGAGCACGGCTACGAGGTATTGACTCCGGCAGGCAAGGAATTCCTGGAAATCTGAGCACGCAGGCGCGGCAGTACGGCGGCTGCAACCAACGAGCGCATGAATCCAAAAGAGCTGAGAGAACTCATCGATTTTCTCGTCGAAAAGGACATCACCGAGTTCGAGCTGGAACGCGGTGACGTCAAGGTGCGGGTGAAACGGCCGTCGCCCCTGAACGTGTCGGCGGCAGCGCCCCCCGTGATGTACCACGCCGCTCCACCGGCGGTGGCGCCGCCGGCCGTGGCGCCTGCGCCTGCGCCGGCGGCAGCAGGAGTCGCCGCGCCGGCCGCTCCGGCAGAGAGCGAGGCCGGGCTCAGTTATGTGAAGTCGCCCATCGTGGGCACCTTCTATGAGGCACCCTCACCGGGGGCGCCGCCGTTCGTCAAGGTGGGAGACACCGTGGCCAAGGGGCAGGTGCTCTGCATCGTGGAAGCCATGAAGCTGATGAACGAGATTGAATCGGAAGTCAGCGGCGAGATCGTGACCAAGCTGGTCAACAACGGCCAGCCGGTGGAGTACGGCCAACCGCTGTTCGCCATCCGCGCGCGATAAGGGAGTTCGGCGCGCCTTATGTTTCGCAAGGTTCTCATAGCCAATCGCGGCGAAATTGCCCTGCGCGTCATCTGCGCCTGCAAGGAGCTGGGCATCCGGACGGTGGCCGTCTATAGCGACGCCGACCGCAATTCGCTGCACGTGCGCTTTGCCGATGAGGCCATCTGCATCGGCCCGGCGCGCGCCGCCGACAGCTACCTGAACATACCGGCCGTCATCAGCGCGGCTGAGATCGCCAACGTTGATTCCATCCACCCCGGCTACGGGCTGCTGAGCGAGAACGCAAACTTTGCGGAGGTCTGCGCCGCCAGCGGCATCAAGTTCATCGGGCCCCGTCCCGAGGTCATGCGCATCATGGGCGAAAAGGAGAAGGCGCGACAGGCGATGAAAGCCGCCGGCGTGCCCGTCCTCCCCGGCTCGGATGGCATCATCGCCTCGGCGGAAGAGGCGGTGGATTGGGCGCGGCAGGTGGGCTTCCCGGTCATTGTGAAGGCTTCAGCCGGCGGAGGCGGTCGTGGGATGCGGATCGTCCGCTTGGCCGAGGAGATGCCCAACCTTTTCCAGGCGGCGCACTCCGAGGCGGCAGCCGCCTTCGGCAACGGCGACCTCTACATGGAGAAGTACATCGAGCATCCGCGTCACATCGAGTTCCAGGTCCTGGCCGACGAGCACGGCCGTGTTGCCAGCCTCGGCGAACGTGAGTGCAGCATCCAGCGCCGTCACCAGAAGCTGCTGGAAGAGTCACCCTCGGTGGCGGTGACGCCGGCGATGCGCGAGCGCATGGGCGGACTGGTGGAACGCACGTTGAGCAAGATCGGCTACACCGGCGCAGGCACCGTCGAGTTCCTGATGGACGAGAACAAGCAGCTTTCCTTCATCGAGATGAACACCCGCATCCAGGTTGAGCATCCGGTCACGGAGATGGTCACCAACGTGGACCTGGTGAAGAGCCAGATCATGGTGGCTGCCGGCTTCCGTCTGGAGGAAGTGCTGGGCGGACCGGTCACGCACACTGGCCATGCCATCGAGTGCCGCATCAATGCCGAGCATCCGGAGAAGTTCACTCCCTCGGCGGGCACCATCACCACCTTCCACCCGCCGGGCGGAACCGGTGTCCGCGTGGATACTCACATGTACGCAGAAGCCGTGGTGCCACCGTACTACGACTCTCTCATCGCAAAGCTTATCGTGCGCGGCAAAGACCGCACCGAAGCCATCGCTCGCATGGCGCGCGCCCTGGAGATGTTTATCATTGAGGGCATCCACACCACCATTCCGCTGCAGCGCAAGATCATGCGCAACCCGGAGTTCATCGCAGGGAACTTCGACACGAAGTTTGTGGATCACCTCCTGGCAGAGGAAACCGAGAAACGGCAAGCTGTAGCCGCCGACGCTGTGCCGGGGAAATAGGCGATGCCGGTTGGCGCGCGCCTCCAGTTGCCGCGGCTCTACGCGATTCTGGACCTGGCGAATGTGTCAACCGCGAGCGACCCACTCAACGAGCGGCTCACAGCCACCACGAACTTCGCCCAAGAACTGGCCGGCGGAGGCGCGACCCTGATTCAGCTCCGAGGCAAGCGGGTGAGCTCGCGCGAACTTCTCACCCACGCCCGGGAGCTGCGGCGCGCACTGCCGCCCCAAGTCAGACTGATTCTCAATGACCGCGCTGATCTTTGTATTGCCGCCGGTTTTGACGGCGTGCATGTCGGGCAGGAAGATCTGTCGCCCGAAGCAGTCCGCGCCATCATCGGGCCGGAGCGGATACTGGGAGTCTCCACGCACAACTTGGACGAGCTGCGCCGGGCCGCGGAGAGCACGGCGGACTACATTGCCATCGGGCCCGTCTTCGCCACGGCGAGCAAGGAACGACCCGATCCCCTGATCGGCCTGGAGGGCGTGCGCGCGGCGCGTGCGGTGCTTGGAGAGCGCAGGGCCCTGGTGGCCATCGGAGGTATCGGCCGGGCCGAGGCCGCGGACGTCCTGCGGGCCGGCGCTGACTCGGTGGCTGTGATCTCCGCGCTTCTCGCCGCGCCACGGGAATCGGCTGCATACTTTCAGCAGATTATGTTGTAGAGTCTTTGGAAACTCCGCGGGCCATCCGCCTGAGGGAAATGCCTGAATTTCCGCCGAGGAGAGTCGTGACGCAACTCAAGGAGTCCCGCCAAGCGGGAGCAGCAACTTCGTCGGTGCGCGAGCCGCAGCTCGTGCAGGGGCTGGGGCTGGTGAGCGCCACCACCCTGGTGATGGGCTCCATGATCGGCTCGGGCGTTTACATTGTCTCCGCCGACATCGCGCGGCTGGTGCAGTCGCCGGCGCTCCTCATCGGCGCCTGGTTGGTGACGGGCTTCATGACCATCGTGGCTGCCGTTAGCTACGGCGAGCTCGCCGCCATGATGCCCAAAGCCGGCGGGCAATACGTGTACCTGCGCGAGTCACTGGGTCCGCTCTGGGGCTTCCTCTACGGCTGGACGTTCTTCCTCGTCATCCAGACCGGGACCATCGCCGCGGTGGGCGTGGCCTTTGGCAAATTCCTCGGCGTCCTGTTCCCGTGGGTCTCGTCCACGCACTGGCTGTGGCACATCGGGACGGTGCCGCCCATCCATGTGGGGCCGATGGTGCTCGGCAATATGGACGTGGGGCTGAACACGCAGAACCTGGTCGCCATGGTCACCATCGTTCTGCTCTCGGTGGTCAACATCTACGGCGTCAAGACCGGCGCGGTGGTGCAGAACGTCTTCACCTTCGCCAAGACGCTCGGCCTGCTCGGACTCATCCTGCTCGGCATCTTTATCGGGCGCAATCACGCGGCCATCGCGGCCAATTTTGGCGCCAACTTCTGGCACAACGCGGGCTGGGGCACCTTGCATGAAATCCCGGTGGGCGTCGCCGGCGCCACTGCCTTCGTCGGCGTCATCACCGTGCTGGCCATCTCGCAGGTGGGCTCACTTTTCTCCGCCGACGCCTGGAACAACGTGACCTTCACCGCGGGCGAGGTGAGGAATCCGCAGCGCAACTTGCCGCTCTCGCTGGCCCTGGGAACGGGCGCGGTGATCTTCCTCTACATTGCCGCCAATCTTGCCTACGTGATGGTGCTGCCGCTGATGGGCGATGCGCATGGTGCAACCGCGGCCGCGCGCGGCATCCAATATGCCTCCGAGGACCGCGTGGCCACCGCGGTGATGGAACAGATGGTGGGGCAGGCGGGCGCCGGGCTGATGGCGGTGGCCATCCTGCTCTCCACTTTCGGGTGCAACAACGGGTTGATCCTCGCGGGAGCACGCGTCTACTACGCCATGGCGCGCGACGGCCTCTTCTTCCGCCGGGTCGGCGATCTGCACCCCAAGTACGCGACGCCGGCCGTCTCACTGCTGGTGCAGGCGGTGTGGTCGGTGCTGCTCTGCCTCACCGGCAGCTACGGTCAACTGCTCGACTACACCATGTTCGCCGTCCTGATCTTCTACATCCTCACGCTTGGGGGAATGTTCGTGCTGCGCCGTACGCAGCCTGACGCGCCGCGGCCCTACCGCGCCTTCGGCTACCCGGTGCTGCCCGCCATTTACATTCTCATGGCGCTGTTCATTGATATAGTCTTGTTGCGATACAAACCCCAGTACACATGGCCGGGACTGATCATCGTGCTGGCCGGAATCCCGGTGTACTACCTGTGGCGGCGTCCGAAGGCGGAGCGGTCATAGGAGCGGACGTTTAAAGCGCCCGGCGGACGGGGGAATTCTTGTGCGGCTTTTACTGCGAAATCTTAGGGGGACTCACGGATGTCGAAATTGCTGATTACCAAGCCTCTGGACATGCTGATGGCGGAGGCCAGCGAAACCGGCGAACACAGCCTGAAGCGCGCGCTCGGGCCCGTCCATCTCATGATGCTCGGCGTTGGCGCCATCATCGGAGCGGGCATCTTTGTTCTCACCGGTGCTGCCGCGGCGCGATACGCCGGGCCGGGCATCGTTTTCTCCTACGTGCTGGCGGGCGTTGCCTGCGCGTTTGCCGGGTTGTGCTACGCCGAGTTTGCCTCGCTCATCCCTATCGCCGGCTCTGCCTACACCTACGGTTACGCCACGTTGGGTGAGATCTTCGCCTGGATCATCGGCTGGGACCTCATCCTGGAATACGCGTTTGGCGCGGCGACGGTCGCCTCGGGCTGGAGCAGCACACTGGTGGCCTTTCTTCAGGATTACGGCATCAAGCTGCCTCCGCAGATTTGTGACACACCGGGCTCTGTCTGGGTCTTCTATGACAATCACTGGGCGCCGCTGGTCACGGTGAAGAGCGTTCTGGAGCAGAAAGGCGTGAGCATCGCCGGCTTGCCGCACGCAACGGCGGTCTTCAACCTGGTTGCATTCCTTGCCATCGCGGCGGTGACCACCATTCTCGTCATCGGCATCAAAGAATCGGCCAATTTCAATACCGCCATTGTCTTTGTAAAGTTGTTTGCCGTGTTGACTTTCATCGCGGTTTCGGCGTCGTACTTGAACAAGCACCCGGCAGTGGCCGCCGCGAACTGGCATCCGTTCATTCCGCCGCAGTACGGGTGGAGCGGCGTGACACGCGCAGCCGGAGTGGTTTTCTTCGCCTACATTGGCTTTGACGCGGTTTCGACCGCGGCGCAAGAGGCGAGAAACCCAAAGCGAGACATGCCCATCGGGATCCTTGGATCGCTCGGCATCTGCACCGTCCTCTACATACTGGTTTCCGGCCTGCTGACCGGCACGGTTCACTTTGACCGCCTGAACGTGGGCGCGCCCGTGTCGCTGGCCATCCGCGAGACCGGCGTGCGCTGGGGCAGCTACGTGGTCAATGCCGGCGCCCTGGCCGGTCTGAGCACGGTGATGCTGGTGATGCTGCTCGGCCAGTCGCGCGTGTTCTACTCCATGTCGCGCGACGGCCTGCTATGGAAGTGGGCGGGCGATATTCATCCGCGCTTCCGCACGCCATGGAAGTCATCCATCATCGTTGGTTTATTCGTTGCCGTATTTGCCGCGCTGGTGCCCATCGGCATTCTGGGCGAACTGGTGAGCATCGGCACACTGCTGGCCTTCGTGATCGTCTCCTGCGGCGTGTGGCTCCTCAGGGTGCGCAAGCCTGAGCTTCATCGTCCGTTCAAGGCGCCGCTGGTGCCGTTTGTGCCCATCATGGGTATGCTGGTCTCACTGCTGCTGATGGTCTTCCTGCCTTGGCAGACTTGGCTGCGGATGATCGTCTGGCTCGCCATCGGCATGGTGATCTACTTCACCTACGGACGCCGCCACAGCCGTGTGCAGGCTCTGGCGAAGAAGGGCGCGGTGCATACCGACTAGGCTCCGGTTCTGAATGACAAACGGGGTCCTCCCGCGCAGGAGGGCCTCTTCATGTTGTGCACGTAAAATCTCTTGACGCTGCCGCTCCGTGCACGTACGCTGGCGCGGTCGAGGCTTTCGCATTCTGCTTCGCCATTTCAGTTGGCAAGGAGCTCAATATGAAGAGACTCTCAGGTCTTGTGCACATCCTTTGTGTGCTCTGCTTCCTGCTTCCCTTCGTGCAGGTTTCCTGCAACAACCAGAAGCTGGCCACGTTGACCGGCGTGGAGCTGGCGAGCGGAAGATACAATATTCAAGGTTCCACTGACCTGAACTTCGGACAGTCGACCTCGGCGCCACAAACGCAGTCCGGTTCCATCGAGTGGACGGTGCTGATCGCGTTGGTATGCGCCCTGGCGGCCGGCGTCTTCGCCTTCCTCGGCAATCGCGGAGCGTCGCTCATCAGCATCCTCCTGGGTGCGGTGGGCACGGTCTCATTGCTCTATTTCCGAAGCAAGTCGCCGGACACTTCGCAGTCCATGGGCCTGATCACCGTGAGCTACGAGTTCGGGTACTACCTGGCGCTGCTGCTGCTGATTGCAGGCACTGCGGCCGTCTTTTTCTTCGAGTTCATCGCCGGCAAGAAGCAACCGGCGATGGCTGGCGCGCCCGGTTCTCCGCCGATGTATGCCGCGCCGCCCGTGGCCCCGCGGCCGGGAGGCGCTGCGGCGTTCTGCCCGAATTGTGGCAAGCCGTCAGCCGGCGGCGCCGCCTTCTGCGACGGCTGCGGCAAGCCCCTGCCAAGGTAGCGGGCGCGCAAGATCCGACGTGAGACCCTCCCGCCACGGGAGGGTCTTCCAAATGGGGCACAAGTTTCGATGTGCCGCACTGCACACTTACGTCGCGCTGTCCGCGGACGTAGAATTCCCGTCTAGAGCAAGTAGCTGGCTGAGAATAGCTGCTTTTATGAAAGCCCTGCGAAATCTGCGCGTGTTGTTCATCGTGCTGGCCGGAGTGGTGGTGGTCGGCACGGTGGGTTTCCACCTCATCGAAGGCTGGAACTACTTCGACGGCTTCTACATGGTGCTCACCACCCTGACGACGATCGGCTACCAGGAGGTGCATCCACTCTCGCAGACTGGGCGCTACTTCAACGTCTTCATCATCGTCAGCGGGGTGGGGCTGGTCTTTCTCATCATCGGGTCTCTCACCCAGGCTTTGCTAGAATTCGAATTCAATCAGCTGTTCGGCAGGCGAAAAATGCAGCGTGAGATCGAGCGGTTGGAGGGGCATTACATCATCTGCGGCGCCGGACGCGTGGGTCGCAGCGTGGCGCGTGAACTGGCGCGAAGTTCCGCGCCCTTCGTGGTGGTGGAACACAACGCGGAGAAGGCGGCGCGCTATGCCGAGGAGTTCCTTATACATACCGGCGACGCCACCCAGGAGGCCGTGCTGCGGTACCTGCGCATCGAGCGGGCGGCCGGGTTGGTGGCCGCTACGACAACCGACGCCGCCAACACCTACATCGTGCTCACCGCGCGCAGCCTGAACCCGAAGCTGAAGATCATCGCTCGCGCCAGCGAGGAGGATGCCGAGAAGCACCTGAAGACCGCCGGCGCCGACAACGTGATCTCGCCTTACACTTTTGCCGGCCACCGCATCGCGCACGGATTCCTGCGGCCCAACGTGGTGGATTTCCTGGAGGTGGCGATGGTGCGCAACCAGGAGCTCGGCCTTGAGATCGAGGAGATCATCGTGGAGCCGGCATCGCGCTTTGACGGCGCCTCGGTGCGCGACTCGCGCATCCGCCAAGAGCTGGATGTGAGCATTCTGGCCATCAAGACGGGCGACCAGCCCATGCGCTACAACCCGGTGCCTGAGGACCTGATCCACGGCGGCGACCGGCTCATCGTGATGGGCAACCCCAGCAGCCTGCGCGAGCTCGAGCAGCTTGCCCAGGCGGCGAAGTAGGCAGCATGAAGATCGTCACCGCGGCGGAGATACGCGAGATCGACCGCATCACTTCGGAGCGCTACGGCGTGCCGTCGCTGGCGCTGATGGAGGCCGCCGGTACTGCGGTCGCTGACTATGCCCGCGCGCGCTGGCCGCAGGCATCACGCGTGGTCATCGTCTGCGGCAAAGGCAACAACGGCGGCGACGGATTCGTGGCGGCGCGCAAGCTGCACGAGGCCCGCGTGCCGGTCGCCGTGCTGCTGCTGGCCGAGCCTGCGGAGCTCAAGGGCGACGCAGCCACGATGTACAAGCGCCTGCGGCAGCCCGCGAAGATCATTCACTCGGAAGGCGATCTAACTGCCGAGCTGAAATCAGCCGACCTCATCGTGGACGCCGTCCTGGGCACCGGCCTCCAGCCTCCCGCGCGCGGGCTGGCTGCCGCCGCCATCCGGCTCATGTCGCAGGCGAGCGCGCCGGTGCTGGCCGTTGATATTCCGTCGGGCGCGGACTCGGACTCATTCCAGCCGCAGCCAGGTGAGGGAATCGCGCGCGCCAATGCCATTGTCACTTTCACCGCGCCGCGGCCCGCGCACCTCTTCGGCGACCTTACGACCGGCCCGGTGCTGGTAGCGCCGATCGGCTCGCCTGGCGAGGCCATCGTCTCGGCGCTGAATCTCGAGGTCACAACAGCCACAGATGTCGTGCCGCTACTTGCTCCGCGCGAGCCCGAGGCCAACAAGGGACGCTTCGGCCACGTGCTCGTGGTGGGCGGCTCGGTGGGCAAAGCAGGCGCCGCCGCCATGAGCGGAGTGGCCGCGCTGCGCTCCGGCGCCGGACTGGTGACGGTGGCGACGCCGCTCAGCGTGCTGCCCACGGTGGCGGGCTTTGCGCCGGAGATTATGACCGCAGCGCTCGCCGAAACCGCCGAGGGCACGGCGGCGTGCGAGCTTGACGCGGCCGAGGCCCTGCTGGAGAACAAGACGGTGCTGGCGATCGGGCCCGGGCTCTCGCGCCACGCGGAGAGCGCCGCACTGGTGCGCTCGCTAGTGAAGCGCCAGCACATGCCCATCGTGCTCGATGCCGACGGCCTGAATGCATTCGAAGGCCACCTGCGCGAGCTGCGCTCGGTCAGCGGACTGCCGCTGGTGGTCACACCGCATCCCGGCGAGATGGCGCGCGTCATCGGCAGCGCCGTGGCCGAGGTTCAACGTGACCGGCTGGCCTGCGCGCGCGAGCATGCCAAGCGCTGGCAGGCCATCGTGGTGCTCAAAGGGCACCGGACGGTCATCGCCATGCCCGACGGCCGTGCCTGGGTCAACGCCACCGGCAATCCCGGCATGGCCAGCGGCGGCATGGGAGACATTCTCACCGGCATGATCGCCGGTATGCTCGCACAATTCACGAAGCAGCCGGAGGCGGCGGTGTGCGCCGCGGTCTACCTGCATGGCGCCGCCGGCGACGCCGCCCGCGCCCAGATGGGCGAGCAGTCGCTGATCGCCACCGACCTGCTGCGCTGCCTGCCGCAGGCCATGCGCCGCACGCGGCACCTGGCGCGCGTGCTGCCGGTGCACATCGGGTAAGGCCCTGGCGGGCTCGTCCCGCTATCCACCTGTGCGAGAATGCTCACAATGAGCCGCGACTTCAGCACCAACTCGCCAGAGGAGACCATCGCGCTGGGGCGCGAGCTCGCCGACCTGCTGCGCGAGTCGCGCCTGGTGCTGCTGCGCGGCGAGCTGGGCGCAGGCAAGACGACCCTGGTGAAGGGCATCGCCGAGGGCTTTGCCGCCGCCGAGGCCGGCGAGGTCACCAGCCCCACATTCAAGCTGGTGCACGAGTATCGGGGGCCGGAGCGCACCATCCACCACATTGACCTCTACCGTATTGAGACGCAGCGCGAGCTCGACACCCTGGGCGTGGACGACCTGCTGCGCGACGAGCGCAACCTGCTGCTGGTGGAGTGGGGCGAGAAGTTCCCCCGCCTGTTGCAGTGGAAGGACGCCGAGATCAGAATTACCCGCGAAGGCGTCAACGGCCGCAAGTGGAGGCTGAGTACAGTAGAGAAGATGCCGAAGGAGAAGGCGGTCTAGGTTGGTATTTTCGAGTTTGAAGTGTACCACCCGGCGATCAGAACGGTTCACTGCTGTCATGCTGAGCTAGCCGCCGGCGCGGAGGCGCCGGGCGGCGAAGCGAAGCACCCCGACGCAGAGCGAAAAGGCGGCGAGTCCATCGGTTCTTCGGCCGAGCCGATGGACGAAAGCCGCAATCGACGGGTGATCGGCCGGGAAGCCTGAGACGGCCCCGTAATGGGGACGCTGTGCTGGGATGTTTCGCTGCGCTCAACATGACAGCGCATCAATAGTGCCCATATGGCGCGCGCCCGGCGTCGCCGCACAAAAAGCTCCACTCAAGCCAGCCGAAGGCTGAATGCGCACCGACGGCTTTTGAACTGAGAACCGAGAACTGCGAACCGAGAACGGGTGCCTCACCCCGCCATGATGTTCGACCCGCAGTCCACGTAGAGGGTCTCGCCGGTGATGGCCGAGGAGGCGTCAGAGGCGAGGAAGGCCGCTGCCGCGCCGACCTCTTCCTGGTCCACGTTGCGCTTGAGCGGAGCGCGTTCGGCGTTTACCTTCAGCATGTCTCCAAAGCCGGAGACCCCGCGCGCAGCCAGCGTCTTGATGGGTCCGGCGGAGATGGCGTTCACCCGGATGGCCGCCGGCCCCATCGAGGCCGCAAGATACCGCACCGCGCACTCCAGCGCCGCCTTGGCAACACCCATCACGTTGTAACCGGGGACGACCTTCTCCGCGCCAAAGTAGCTGAGGGTGACGATGCTGCCGCCGTTGGTCATGAGCGGTGCGGCGCCGCGAGCCAGAGCGATCAGCGAATAGACGCTGATGTCGTGCGCGATGCGGAAACCTTCGCGGCTGGTGAGCAGGAAATCGTTCTTCATGTCCTCGGCGGGGGCAAAGGCCACGGAGTGCACCAGCACGTCGAGGCGCCCGCAGCGCTCTTTGATCTGGGCGAAGAGCTGGTCAATGTCCTCGTCGCGGGTGACGTCGCACTGGAAGCCCTGGGCGCCGCTCAGGCTCTGGATCATCTCGTCAGCTTCCAGCTTCATGCGCTCGTTCTGGTAGGTGATGGCGAGTTGGGCGCCGGCTTCGTGCAGCTTGCGGGCGATGCCCCAGGCAATACTGCGCTTGTTTGCCAGTCCCACCACTAGGGCCACGCGCCCTTCAAGGCTGTTCGGCATTCGGTCTCCGTACTCCGAAAGTGGTCACGTTCAATTCAGAATAGCAGTCAGCGGCGGCGGTGCAAATGTCTCCGCTATCGCGCCAGAGCGTTGGCCAGCAGGCTGGCCTTGACGGCGAGGTTGTGGGCGCGCTCCAGATCGCCGTCGTGAACGGCGGCCCGCGCCTGGGAGGCGTAACTCTGGGCCTGCTGCATCATGGCCCTCTCGCTCTCACTCAGGCTGCGGGTCACGCGCCGCAGGCTGTTCTCCGCCGACTGCAGAAGCTGCTCGGTGTTGCGGCGCTGATCGTCGGCTGCCGCGGGCGGCACGTCGGCGGTGATCTGCACGGATTCCAGCGGTGCGACTGCCGCGGGCGGCGGAGCCGGCACGGCCTCGTCGCTGCCTGGGTCACTGCCTGGCGGTGCGGAGGGCGGCTTCCGCGCCAAGCTGCGCCGCGGATGCGGCCCGTTCCTAGCGCCCCGGCCGGTATCCAGCGACGGCGGCAGCGGATCAGGCGGTTGCGGGTCCGCTACGAACGGCGGCATGGGGGATGCCAGGGCGGAGATATCAGGTGGATGATTGAACTCCGGCGGCGCGAGTTGAAGGGGCCGCTTATGGCAGCTGGAGGGCACCATGGGCAGAAGCCATGGTAAGACAGCAGACGAACTTGGCTGCGCGGCGCATCACTCACCCTTGCTCATCATTAAGTACTGCCTATCATGCGGGAGTGCATCTGGGCATCAGGCACGGTGCCGTTGACCAGTGGCAGCACCAGCCGAAAGGTCATGCCGCGGCCGAATCGATCGAGCCCTGGGCGGTGAGCAGCACGACGGCGACCTCCTGCGGCTGCTGCGCCACCCGCTCCAGCAATTGCATGCCATCCATTTGCGGCATCTTGAGGTCAGTGACGATGATTTCCGGGCCCCAGGTGCCAACCCGCTCAAGCGCTTGCACGCCGTCGCAGGCCATCTCCGTCTCGTAACCCTAGGCGGTAATCAGCTCCGCGAGCCCGGTGCGCTCGTGCTCTTCATCTTCCACGATCAGTACTTTCTCACTGCTCATTACACCACCCAATGCTCGGAGAGAACCAAGACGCCGCAAGCGACGGCGGGTAAGACCTTGGAACTTGACTCATGCTTTGTGCTTTATCAGATGCGGCAAGGCACTGCTATGTAACTTCTTACTGGGAAGAAAATTCACGCTTCCGATCCAGGATGGCCGGGGCGCAGGTGGCGCCGTGCGGAGACTGTGGTGAGACACATCGCGCCGCTGCCGGAAACCAGGTTCCGGCAAGTATGAGTTTCAGGCGTGAAGACATGTGAATATTACTATCTTGACAACACTGCCGCTAATGGTTCGGGTGCGTTGACGCAATGTTGAGGCATGACTTCGAACATGCTCTATGCGGGCAATTGAGAATCGGATGTGGGGTTCTTCCGCCAGGAACTTTCGGCTGCGAACCGCCGCCGGCCGCTCGGTGGTTAACGATTCGATAAACTTTTTTGTGAGGTTCTGTCCAAATCTAGTGCTTTTTGCCCGGCCAGCATTAGGGTAGAATCCGGACGTGGTTCGGGCGACCGCCCCATGAGACGCGGAGCGGTGTGCTCTGGCTCGGCTACATCGCGATGTGTGAACGCAGTATCGAACTCTGAGATTTGGAAGTTTCTTGCTTGAGAAGCTCCGGAGGATAAAGCATGTTTCGTCACCGTAATGCTCTAAAGTGTCTGTTTGCGACCTTGGTGGTTCTGGCGCTGATGATGGTGCCGGCCGCCATGGCACAGGAGCAGCCCGTTCCGAAGGCTGAGATCTTCGTCGGTTACTCCTGGCTCGACCCCAACGGGAAAATCCCCTTCAACAACTGCCTGCTGGATGGTAAGGGAGACCGAACTGGTGTGGCGCCCATTCCGATGGCCACGCCCAACCAAAACGAAAATTGTTTCGCGGGAAGCTTCAAGCTGCCAAACTACAAATGGGGATGGGGCACGGCGTTCGCATTCCCCCTGAATAACTGGTTCGCTTTCGTGGCAGATTTCTCCGGCCACTACCAGGATGACGGCGCGATCCACACCTTCATGGTCGGACCGCAGTTCAAGTGGCGCACCGAACACATCGCTCCCTTCGCGGAAGCCCTGGTCGGTGCCGCGGATGTTTCGCCTGAGTTCTTCCCGCGCCACACCACCGTGGCGGTGGGCGGCGGCGGCGGTCTGGACCTGTCAGTCTTCCGGCACATGTCCATCCGCCTCCTCCAGGCCGACTACATCTGGACCAACTACCAGTACAAGATGTTCCCCACCGAGCACGACCACTTGAACATGATCCGCCTCCAGGGCGGCGTAGTGTTCCTGCTGGGTCTGCCGCCTGAGGAGACTCCGCTGGCTCTGGTCTGCAACGCGAATCCCACGCCGGTTCTGGCGGGTGAGCCGGTCACCGTGACTTCGACGGCGACCAACTCGATGCCGAAGCGCATCCTTACCTATTCCTTCAACGGCAACGGCTTCAAGATGACGCCGAAGGGCAACGTCGCGGGAGTGGATACCACCGGGCTGGCGCCTGGCGACTATCCGGTGAACTGCGGCGTAACGGATGATGGCAAGGGCAAGCACCAGCGTTCGGCAAGCGCCAAGACCATGTTCACGGTCAAGGAGCCGCCGAAGCATCCGCCAGTGGCAACCTGCCAGATCAGCGCCTCCCAGGTCACCAAGGGCGATCCGGTGAAGGTCACCGTCACCGGCACCAACCCGGACAACCGTCCGCTGAGCTACAGCTGCAATGCCAGCGCCGGCCGCCTGAGCGGCAGTGGGACCAGCTACATGCTGGATACCACCAACGCCCAGGGCTCGGTAAAGGTGAACTGCACGGTAAGCGACGACCGCGGCCTGCGCGACAGCTGCAGCACCGGCGTGTACGTCAACGTGCCGCCGCCGCCGCCGGTTGCCAGCGTCAAGTCGATTGACTTCTACACCTGCAATCTGACTCCGAAGCACATGCTGGGAGCGGCCCGCGTGGACAACTGCGCCAAGGCCATCCTCGACGATGTGGCGCTGCGTCTGCAGCATGAAGCCGACGCCACGGCCGCCATCGTGGGCTATGTTTCCGAGACCGAGTTGAAGGCGAAGAAGAACAAGACCCTTGCCGGACAGCGTGCCTTCAACACGAAGGTGTACCTGGTGCAGGAGAAGGGCATTGATCCGCGCCGCATCTCCCTGTACACCGCTACGGGCGAGGAGAGGGCCGACATCTGGCTGATCCCGCAGGGCGCCACCTTCAAAGCGGCTGGCATGACCCCCTTCGATGACAGCAAGATGAAGATGCCGGCGGTTAAGAAAGCGGTTGCGCCGGCGAAGAAGCCGGTAGCAACGGCGACGAAGCCGGTCAAGAAGCCGGTCGCCGCTGCGACCAAGCCGGTCAAGAAGTAAGAGCCAAACACGGGCTACGGACCTAGTCCGTAGCCCGGTGAGCCACCCGGCCAGTGCCCTTCGGCGACAAGCAAGCGGAGTGCACTGGCTTGGATTATTTGTGATGAACTAGCGCAGTAAGGAACTCGGGGGTCTGTAAGACTCCCGCTTGAGAAGCTCCGGAGGATAAAACATGTTTCGTCACCGTAATGCTCTAAAGTGTCTGTTTGCGACTCTGGTGGTCATGGCGCTGATGATGGTGCCGGCCGCCATGGCACAGGATCAGCCCGTTCCGAAGGCTGAAATCTTTGTCGGTTACTCCTGGCTCGATCCCAATGGTTCGATTCCGTATCGTGCCGACGTCCAAGGATTACTCGGCATTTACAAGATGCCGCTCTTCAACTATGGCTGGGGAGCGGCAACTGCCTTCCCGGTCAGTAATCATGTGGCCTTCGTTTTGGATGCTTCTGGACATTTTGACAGTAATATCCAAACCTACATGGTCGGCCCGCAGTTGAAGTGGCGCACCGAGCACATGGCGCCCTTTATTGAGGGTCTGTTCGGTGTTGTAACCATCGATCCTGATGTCAATGGTCTCCCTCTCTCTGCTGGCAAGTCTGATCTCTTTCCGAGCCATACCTCTCTTGGCCTCGGCGGCGGAGGTGGTTTGGATTTGCCGGTCACCCGGCACATTGCCATCCGCCTCTTCCAGGCCGACTACATCTGGACCGACTACCGGGATAAGACCAGCCCCTGGCCTGGGAAGAAAGACCGCTTTAACATGGTCCGCCTCCAGGGCGGCGTAGTGTTCCTGCTGGGTCTGCCGCCTGAGGAGACTCCGCTGGCTCTGGTCTGCAACGCGAATCCCACGCCGGTTCTGGCGG
>Ga0209777_10002427_pt1 | contig 24502 bp, 35 predicted proteins | sample FrelakmetHBP12HB_FD_187147 | JGI IMG/M metagenome (GOLD analysis project Ga0209777, IMG submission 187147) | Freshwater lake sediment microbial communities from the University of Notre Dame, USA, for methane emissions studies -HBP12 HB (SPAdes)... | ecosystem: Environmental > Aquatic >... | reverse complement strand
GAGTGTATGCAAGTATTTATACTTTTTGCGTAGAATTAAGTACTGTTATTTGGTTCTGCCGCCATTAGCAGGGTCAACCGCAACACCTGATGTACCAGTGAAAGCGTAAGGAGCACCCAACTCAGTAACCGAGAACGGAGCAGCGGTCGCACCAGAAACGTTCAAGAAAGAAATGATATTGCCCTGACCTACATAGAAGCTACGCTCAGTTGAATTTGCAGGGATAATCTCACTATTTGCAGTAGCAACAGTGTATGGAACGCCATATGGATTGAACGTAGCTGCTGCGCCGGCAATCGCAACGTTAGCATTTGCTGTTAGAGTCAAGCTTGTGTTATTTGCAATGGAAGCAACAATACCTACTGTAGCACCTGTAGCATTACCGATCCATGCGCCGACATTCAACTGTGAAAAGAATGCTGAACCGGATCCGGTCACGATGTTGCTGGATGTGTTAGCAGTTACTGTGCCAGTTACAGCAACGTTAGGATAACTCGCTACGACTTGAATAGGCGAACTAGTAGTTGCAATTCTGACCTTATCGGTCTGAATATTAGCAGTTGCCTGTGCAGTTGAGTTTGCTGTATATACGTAAGATGCCATTGTAGTTTATTCCTCTTTGTTCTATTTATGAATTACCATTAGATATTCTGCTCTGCAACTCTTCAATTTGCTTTTGCTGCTCTTTGATTGCTTCAATCAACAGAGGAATGATCTTGTCATAGTGAACAGTCTTGTAATTTTCACCTGACTTACTGATTGGATTTCCGTCGTCGTCAGTGCCCATATCGAATGGAGCCGGCACAACGATTTCAGGAAGAATTGCTTCGATTTCCTGTGCAATGACACCGATCTGAACTTTCTTGTCCGTGTAACCATATTTTGCAGCAGTATCGTTGCTAGTGAATCTTACACCTGAAATCTGTTTGATCTTTTCTAATGGAGATTCGATAGTACCCAATACATCCTTCAATCTACCATCTGAATAGTATGCAGTAATGTTGTTGGTTGCTATGATTTGTCCAGAAGTACCAGTTGCTGAGGTGCCTACGCCCAGTGATGCTATTTGAGTATTTCCACTCACAGCTAATCCGGTCAACGTGCCGACCGAAGTGATATTACCTTGTGCATTTCCTGAAACCGTAGCAGCATAACTTGTTGTAGGAATGCCCAATGTTCCAGTGACCTGTGCACCTGGAATATTAGTTAATCCAAATCCACTACCTGCAAAGAATCCCGGACTTTGTGCAGTCACATTACCTGAAAGAATACCACCTGATACTGTGAGATTAGATAGAATGCCGACTGATGTAATATTACCCTGTGCGTTAGCAGTTACAGTGCCGGCAGTACTTGCTGCACCGGTCAAATTCCCAACAAATGTAGTAGCGGTGATCGAATTGGCAGCTAGATTCGCACTGATACCGGTAGTAATATAATTTTGAGAATTACCATTAGCCGATGAGGTAACAAAAGTAGGATACGCTGAAGTAGCGGATGAAGTGGTGGTCAACACTGCTGCTGCATTAGTGGAACTTGTTACAGTGCCGGTTACAGATGAACCGTTGATTGAAGTAATACCTGATCCGTTACCGTAGATGACACCTGTAGTTGCGATAACATTAGCAGCAGACAGATTTCCTGTTGCAGTTATACTTGCACCGGATAATGTACCGGTCACTGTTAGACCGCTGAATGTGCCGTAGTTAGCAGTTGAGCTGCCGATCTGCGGAGGAGACGCCCAAGAATATCCACCTAGATAATTAGCGTTATTCGCAGTGAACGCAGATGCTGAACCTGTCAACCCAGAGCCATTACCAAATATGTTTGCAGTAATGTTTGCACCAGTTATGTTGCCGGTTACTGAAAGTGATGTAAGTATGCCCACTGAAGTAATGTTAGGCTGAGCGTTAGTTGTTACAGTACCGGCAGTTGTCGCTGTTGTTGCACTTCCTGCACTTGTTGCATAAGTCGAATTTGCAACAGTACCTGCAACTTGCGAACCGGTGAGGTTAGTTAGCCCTGAACCGTTACCGAAGTGATTACCAGTTAGATTTGCGCCCGAGATATTTCCGGTAACCGCTAATGAAGTAAGTATCCCCACTGAAGTGATGTTTGGTTGTGCGTTTGTTGTGACAGTACCAGCTATAAGGGCATTTCCTACTTGCCCTACTACCTGACTACCAGCCAGAGAAGTCAAACCGGATCCATTGCCTGTTATTACACCCGATCCAGTGTTTAGTGTTCCTGAAACATTAACACCAGTGCTAGTGACTACAATTACATTAGATGTACCTGTTGCGCTTAATGTAATATTTCCATTCGCAGAAGCAATATTTACATTTGAATTGCCATTTACAATCTGATTTGGTAAACCGGTATTGATGCCAGTCAACTGGCTACCATTACCTATGAAATACAGCCCAGAAACATTACCAGTAGCGTTTACATTTCCGGCAGATACGTTTCCAGTTACAGTTAATGCGGTCAACGTACCAACTGATGTAATGTTAGGCTGAGCATTAGTGGTTACTGTACCTGCTGTTGTTGCTGAAGTCGCAGCGCCGCTTAATGCGCCGACGAACGTAGTTGCAGTGATGGATCCATTTGACAGGTTGGCACTGAACGAACTACTTGCACCCATAGAATAGTTACCGTTTGCGCTACTAGCGACAAACGTAGGATAGTAAATTCCAGAAGATATATTTGTTATTTGAGTTACGTTAGCTGTGCTTACAGAAGTTGCAGTACCAATTAGATTACCGACAAAGTTCGCTGCAATAATAGATCCATTAGATAGATTTACGCTGAATGCAGGATTAGATGCAAGAGCATAATTGCTAGTTGTATTTCCACTAGCAAATGTAGGATAATAGATGCCTGTACTCTGAGTAGTAACACCTGTATTAATTGCATTGGTTGCAGTAGTAGCAGAAGTTGCTGCTCCACTCAAAGCACCAACAAATGTAGTTGCAGTGATACTTGCATTAGCCAAGTTAGCACTAATACTTGTATTGATTACAGCCGATGAATTGCCATTTGCAGAAGAAGTAGTGAATTTCGGATACACAGTGGTTGCAGATGATGTATTCTGTAACACCGCAGATGCATTAGTTGCACTTGTTGCACTAGGCACGGTGCTTACGTTAGCACCATTAATAAAGTTTAGGTTTGCACCTGATAATCCGGCCGCAAATGTAGCAGATGCTCCAATTGCGCTGTTCCAAGTACCGGCAGTTACATTGCCGACATTTGCTAGAGCATTTGCACTAGTGATGTTTGGTTGTGTCGCAGTTGTCAATGTACCAGTCAATAGTGTGCCAGAAACATTTCCTGCAATCACGTTACCGGTTATGTTTGCATAGCCACTGACATTAGCACCGGTTCCTGTTACCAAAAGAACGTTAGATGTTCCTGCAACAGACACACCCACGTTACCATTTACTGAATTGATGTTTACGTTTGATGTGCCATTTGAAATATTTGCTATAGTGGTACTGACAGTGGCCCATGTTAGTCCGCCTGAGCCGTTTGTTTGCAGATATTGACCAGTGGTACCGCCGGTGATAGTAACATTACCGACATTACCTAGATTTGAAGTGCCTGTTACCGCAAGAGTTCCCAATGATGCGCTATTTGCAGTAACAACGTTACTGCTTATACTTCCGTTTGCATCACGTACTACTATTGTGTTTGCAGTGGTAGTTGCCGAAGTGTTGTAACCATCGACTAAATCAGCATTTAAATTTGCTACTTTGGTAGTTGAGTTCACTGTCAGTGGTGCAGTACCTGTTGTTACGTTAGATGACAATGTAACCGCTGTGACTATTCCTGTCGAATTTAAATTCGCTACGTTTGCGTTGCCTCCGACAAGTAAAATATTGTTAGCATAATCAAAAGTAAGAGTAGAACTTGCCTGAAGGATACCGTTGTTATTATACTGAATTTGAGTATTTGAACCAGCAGCGCCAGCGCCGCTACCACCCGAAACGATAGAAACAATTTGTCCACCTGTTTGATAGACATTAGCAGTAAGACCATTAGCGGTTGACAAGCTTAAAATTGGCCCAGCAGTACCGTTCGGATAAATGCTGTTCGAAATCGTGATGCTAGTGCCATTTGGCTTTGAGTTAATATAGTATGTAGTATTCGATGAAATGCCTGTGTTTGACATGTTTCCAACGAATTGGACAGCTTGATTGACTGAGAGGACTGCACTGTTTCCTACAGTTACATAGTTTGTTCCAGTTGTAGTATTGGATACTGATGTAAATGCGTATGATGTATATGGAATAGTGTTTACTGGGGTAGTCAGACCACTATCCGAATACAATGAAAATGTATTTGAAGTCAGAACGTTTGCATAGTATGCATTACCGTTCAACTGAGTCATACCTTGAGCGCCAGTTATTGTTACTGAGGTGCCCTTGCTGAGATTATGATTTGATACCGTAGTAAGAACACCGGGATTCGCACTGGATACGTTTTCGATGTACGAAACTAGAGTGGATTTAGGAGTCCATGAAAGATTTCCTAATCCGTCTGTTTGCAGCACATATCCAATTGCACCGCCGGTGATAGTTACGTTTGAAATGTTGCCGAGATTGATTTCTCCGCCAGCAGCGCCACCACGATTAACCCAGTTCGTCCCATCAAATGCTAGAACTTCTCCGTTACCTAGATTAACTGGATTAATATTTAGGTTGCCGTAGCTGCCGGAGATTTGGCTAAAATTGATGTTTGAGTAGGCAGTTAAAATCTCTACATTTTCATTGGGTGAAGTCTTACCAATGAAAAGGCGTCTATTGTCAGATGCCCAGCCAAATTCGGCTTCATCTAATTGCGGCAGGTCTACTAGGTTACCTGAGCGTTGCTGGATTTTTGAAATCTGTAAAATCGACATAAGAGTATGTTTCACCCATTTGAATATACTCTTATTTATGCTTTACAGAATGGAATCAATTCACAAACTTTGAGTAGTACTTCTCTAGTCGCTTGTACCAAAGATCAGTATACTTGTCGAACTCGTTGCCTTCAATGATAAATTCGATGTACTGTGGCTTTGCCCATACACCATCTACAAGCTCTGGCTTCACACACATGAAGATGACACCTTTGCGAATTTTAGTGTTGTAAACTTCATTGTGTGCTAATGCGTATGCTGCGGTCTGAACAAAATAGTCTTCAATCCATTCACGCTTTTTGACTTTGTTGGATTGCTTGTGATCCATGATAGCTTCTGAGCCATCATGAATACCGCACAAGTCGGTAGTTCCTGCGTACACTTCGGGAAAGAACAAAGAGACTTCTGTTCCCCAATATTCATCGCACTTTACCAAACCATTGTTGATAATTTCTTGAGCCATCAGATGACTCTGCTGACTGTATGGATTGCTTCCCGGCTCACCGATCACATCTAGCTTGATAAAATCTTCGATCCATTTGTGCATACGAGTACCTCTACCCGCTGCCTCAGTCGTAATCTCTTGTGCTTTTGCGTGACCGACTCTGTTTCGCCATTCACGTAACGCTTGCTTAGATTCTTCTGATTTAGTTGCATCTAGGATAGTAGTCACACTAGGGACTTTTTCTCCGTCCGGAGTCAAATATCGACGGGATCCGTCAATGTTGACTTTTTTCATTTCTTTATAAGGGAATTTATTAGTAATAGCCATATATGCATTATACGCTATATTACAGAAAAGTCAATAAAAATTTACTTTTTCATTGCTGACTGTGCCATTTTAGCAACAGTTTTCTTGCTATCATCTTCAGGTTGTTCTTCAGTATCAGGGGTAGAGTCGTGTCCTTTAAACACTACTTTATCACCCTGAATATTACTGATTACTGATTTAAGAGGATTGACTTTGATCATGTTGTAGAGATCGGTTTTGTCAAGAATAACGTCATATTCCTGAAAATAATGCAACAAATCATCTACTGTGTATTCATCTGGATTTATTTGGCCCGTGTCAACATCATCCTTTAACTGACTAGTTAAAGCAACGATCTTTGCAACCTGTGCGCTATCCTGATCAAATTCAAAGAGATACATTAATTATCTCTTAGGGCGACCTGCGCCACCGAATCTCATTTCTGGTTCTTCTGCTGAAGGAGCCGGCTTCTTTGGGGCCGGCATTGGTGGAAGTTCTGCATCCAGATCAGCATCCATGTCCATATCTGCACCAAGAGCATCTTCGTCTCCCGCAATGTCAGCATCCAATTCAGCTTCTTCGCCACCTAAATCTGCATCAAAATCAGGACCACCCTTTCCAGTGATGCTATTCAATGCACTCTTAAGAGTAGCTTGTGCTTCTTGTAGTGAAGAATTGAGTGAAGCAAGAGCCTGCGAAACTTGGGAGTTAAACTGTTCGCTTTCTTGTACACCGATTTCTGATTCGATTGAGTCAGCCAGAGCAGGAAGTTCCTTGACCAACATGTCACTTACTTCTTCCACCATCTTCTGCACTGAGTCAACCATGTCCTGTGCTGCAAGAATGACCTGTGACTTTTCTACTTCTTCGTTTTCAACAACAATACGTGGCTTAGGCAATGAGTTCAAATAGTTAATGTGTGAAGACAATGCCTGCTCCATGAAAACTAGCTTCATGTGAGTTGGGTTTGTTTGATTTCTATGGAAATCATGTGACATTCTTGATTCACTAATCAAGCCGCGCACCTTGCTGAGCATTGTACGAGTCTGAGACTTGTTCATTCTGGATGTGTCAAAATTGTATGAAAAGCTTTCTTTCAAAGCTCTGCGCGCAACATTCTTTCCGTTTAGTTCATTAAGTTCCATAGTGTTTAACTCTTCCGTATTGTTAAGTATTTATCATAGGTATATAAAACCAGGACGTTTCATCGAATGAAATTTTCTTTCCTGGAGTCGCTTAGAACTATTTATGTGTTGACTCATTTCTTCCAACATTCTGGTTTGCTTCAACAAGTCTTCTTCTGCTTTTATAGTGTACGTTAGCTTGGAGAATGGATTGGTAGTTGTCTGTAATAATCTAATGTGATTTTCTATGTCTGATTTGATGCTGATCAATCGCATGTCTAAAGATACGATACGTCTGGCTTCCTTAAATCTTCCAGCATTGTGCAGTGTGCACCAAGATGCTGCATTTACTAAAGTAGAAAACTCGTGTTCTTCTGCGTGTTTAGGAGTGAAGGTCTTGAAATGGCCTGTTGGAGTTGGAATAATAGTGTATTTGCCAAACAACGAATATTTGCCTTGCTTGTCACGAGTTATAAGAACTTCCTTGACTACAGCCAATTCCTGCTCAAAAAATTCATCGAGTTTTGATACGTTTGTCATATTACCTCAAAGTAAACGTTTTTCAACTCATCCGATACATCTAGAAAAGCAGGCATTTTGTTCACCTGATCTTTGCAGTGTAACATCGGAACACCATCACAGTCTTTGTAAAGTGATCCTAGAGGAGTGATTCCATTTTCGAAGACACTGCTATGATGAACTTCAAATTCAAATTTCCAACAATAGCTAGGTCTGTCTTCGGTGTATTCATACAAAAAACCAAATCGAGCAAAGTCATTTTCTTTCATATCCAGTCTTATCGGGAGCTTAACTACTTCGGGCTGTGAACGTAAAGATATGACTTGTAGTAGTGTGTCAAAATTACACTGAGTATTTCGCTTGTGCATCCAATCCTGAATATCATCTTCATTTGGTTTGGATCGAGTCATCACCCCTGTCTGGGTAACATCAAAAAGAGTATAGCAGACAATACGATGTGACATGTATCTATTTACTCAACAAAAAACCCGGGAAGATTATTCCCGGGTTTTCTATTTTAGTCAGTCTAACTGATATTAGTCAATTGGAGCAGTGAATGATGCACCAGCAGCAACAGTTGAACCAGTTGGCCATGAAGCACCGTTAGTAGTGCTTAGAAGTGCAGTCTGTAGAGTAGAAGCAGTCCATGCACCAGCTGGGTAAATACCAACAGCGAGAGTGTTGTTAGATGCGTTACCATACTGATAAAGCATAACAGTTGAAAGCTGTTCGATAGTCTGGAAAGCAGCCTGAATCTGAGTGCCAGTTACTGAACCGTTAGCAGTTGCAGTGTAGAAGTCGAGCTTTGGACCCTGTGGCTGAACAGCTACGTTTGGAGTTACAGCGTTGATACCTGAGTTGGTATATGCTGGATAGTCTAAGTGTAGTACTGGTAGAAAGTCACCATTGACCTTTGTAAATTGTGCCATTTTAATTTTTCCTTATAAATGTGAGCATAAGCTCATACATTTATTTATGCCAGGAAGAAAAAAAAGTCGGTTTTGGGTCAACGGCCAGCGAAGTTTTGGCGACTAAATCCTAGACGATCAACGAACTTTAGACCCTGAGCAACGAAGCCTTCTTGGGTCTGCTTGCCGTCTGCTAGATGTCCTCTGACAGGACTTGACTCTGCTGCCTTGTTAAGCTGATTCACTACGTCAAGCTTCAAATTGTAAATTGCAGCCCAAATCTTAAAGGCACCAATAATGCCTTGCTTGTGCTGATTCAGGTGTTCTGAAATCTTAGCTTTCATCTTTTCAGACATTGGTCTAGATTCCACAAAATCCATAAAATCTCGTGCTAGATTGGTCAGACTACCTGACATAATCTTTTTGTTAACAAAGACAGTGAATAGCTGGTTGAAAGTATTACGCGCCTGAGGAGCAGTAGTCATCATTTCACGCACTGCACTTCCATACTGTGCAAGTTCTTTTTCTGCGACTTTTACTAGACTGTTATTAAGCTTAAGCTTAGGTGTCATTGGAAGTTTACTAGGCACGATTGCAACGTTAGATGCATTCTGTAGATTTCCAATAGTACCATCCAGTGACACAGCTTCCTCAGTGGATGAAGCATCGGCCGGGATGAACTGATGCACTGCGATGGCTGCATCTTTTCCTTGAAGGAGTTTACCTACTTCACTGTCCACATCTACTGAATACGATATCCCATTTGGATTTGCTTTGAAACGATATTCGCCATTGTGATTTTCAAGTGGATGACTGAAAAGCAAATCACCCCAGTAGTACCCAGTGCCGGCGCGATCATCTTTTTCGAGACCGGGCCAAATACGAGCAATCACTTCATGCAAGTCGCTTCGGTCTACTCCGCGCGCTGCATCGTATTGAGCAAATTGTTCAGGGCTATACACTCTGCGGCCCGAACCATCTTTCTTGTTGAACATGTGCTTGTCCATGATGGAGAACTTGCCATCAGAGCCTTTTCCAAATACTAGAGCAGGATAGCCATCGTACTTGACCGTAATTTTGTCTGGATTCGATACTACAGTTTTAATCGAATCAATGGCCTTTCTGGCACCTGCCTCATCCTGCAAGAACACCAAATCCTCAGGATGATCGAGGTGGCTCTTACCCTCAACAATAACCTTGTTGATAGTTTCCATCTTGTTGATTAGGTCTCTGATATCACTCATTCTGGAAGAGTCTTCTTTATTTGGTCATACTCATATGGGTTTCTATTATGCAATGATATCATAGCTTTTTTAATTTGCTGAGGTGGCAAATTTTGTATAGGCTGCGGTGCAGAATATTCATAATCATCATACGAAGGTCTACTTCCATTCTTTCCTGCGGTCGCAGCACTAGCTAAAGAATAAGTTGCTTGTGCTAGTTGCGACAATGCTGCTTTTCCTCCATCTGTCTTATACGATGTTTGAACATTTTGCAAGAGTTTATTGATCTGCGGCTCGTGTGCTTTCCAATTTAGGCTACCCATATAATCAGCGTACCAATTTCTAACGAATTGATAAATTCCTTGCTGCTGAGGTTCCTCGCCGGCTTCCATGATACTTTCAAAGATAGCATTGAGTCTGTCATATGCATCTTCGGACAATCCTGCTGCCTTCATAGCAATCTTGTCTGCTGCTGTTCTTTGATATCCCGGCTTAGCTGCGGCTGCTTTGCCTGCTGCTTGAATTTGCTGAGCCTTTGCTACTTCTTGTCTATGCTGCTTCGCTGCATCCACTGTTTGCTGTGCGCTAGATGGCCCTGCTGGCTTTGGTGGTTTAGGTGTAATTGGAGCAGCAGGTGCAGGACTAGCTTTAGGGGCTGATGTTGTTGGCGCCGTTGGAGTGGTAGATGGTTCTTTTTGGCCAGGTTGAGGCTGAATAAATTGTGTAATAGAAGGATTGACTAGCCCACTCTTTACAGCGTTGTCCAATGCCAACTTAATCTTAGAATAGAAATCGTTAATGAAGATTTTTTGTGCTTTTGCCGGATTAGCCACTGCATCCTGTCCGGAAAACATGTTTCTGAGTTTTTCAGGTACATTATAGGCTCCGAAAAGGTTATCAGCCATTCCTTCGTCTATTTGTTTTGGTTTTTTAAACTCATTGATCTTCATTTTTCTTCCTTATAGACTTCGAGAATCTTGATTGATCTTTACCCTTGATTGCACTGATCAATTTCTTTTCAAGTAACTCGGCCTTTTCGGAAGAATAATGCTTTTGCATCAATTCAATAAGGTTGATTGCACTGGTTATGATATTAGAAGCTCGTGACTCAATGATGTGATTCATGTCACGAGTTTCACCATATGACTGGAGTTCTTCTAAAAGGCTTTTGGTTTTCTTTTGCATGATTTGTAAAGATCCTATAATGTATTTATTCAATCAACTGATTTTACTTCTTAAGAGAGTTTAGCATTGCTTTGAGTTTTGCACTCTGCACATCGCCTGTAACTTTCTTATTTGGATCCTGTATTTGTTCATGCACTACTTGATTAGTAGAACCAAGTTGGCTTGTAGTTTTTATCTGACTTAAGAGTTGAGTTGCACTCTGCTGAGGTCTCTCATCTACTTCCGGGTCTTCATCGGTGATACGCATTGTTTCGATGTTGTACTCCAAGTCAATCTTTTGCCCAACACCCGTAGAACTACGAGACTTCATACACTGAATCTGATACTTTCCACGTTCACGCATACTTCTGCTGGTGAAGATACCAAACACATAGTCCGCAGTATTGATCTTCGAGATACCACCTGCGATGTGACTGTGATCAAATTCGATTTCTTCGACTGCACTACGATTCAACTGTGATGCAGTTACCATCAGAATTCCTAACTCTTTGGCTAGGTTACGCAATTCTTCTGATACATATTTGTCCTTGATGAACTGATCGTTTGGATTGACCTTAACTGACACTGGCATAACCAAGTCGAGATAGTCAATCATCACAAAGTCTACCTTAATGCCCGTCTGAATCTGAACTTCTTTCAGATATGCTCGGATATCATTGACGTTGCTCTGTGCTGGAAGTCCTTTAACACGATACTGTCCAGACTTCTTTGCTACCATCTTAACCTTGAGTTCCGCAGTATCCATATCTCTACGAATATCTTTGGTACTCATACTTGTAAGCATGGCGTCAGTACGAAGCGAAGTCAATTCTTCACTAAGTTCAAGTGTGATGTAAACGCCACTCAAACCAGCTTGTAGCCAATTTAGTGCGATGTTCATCATGACGAGTGACTTACCAGAACCAGAACCACCTGCGAAGATATTCAATTCGCCACGAGACATGCCACCATACATGACACGATCAAGCTGTGGCCAACCAGTAGATACCTGTCCGCCTGCGTTGAAGTACTTGTTTAGACGAGCCTTAGGATCGGCAAAGTAGTCTGTGCCCATGTCTCTCTGTAGCGAGATTTGAACCGCATCTTTTACTAGCTTTTCAACTGGATTAAAGTCGCCCTTCTCAAGCAAGTCTGCTGCTTTAAGAATCGCTCTTTCAAGTTCTTTGCGCTTGGTGAATGATTCAAACTCTTCAAGAAACCAATCATAATGTCCATCATCTAGACCCTCAATGATTTCCAGATCAACACCGGTCATAGCTTTTACCTGAATGGGATCAGGCATCACACTGTACTTGGCGGTATGTTCCGATAAGAATGTAGCTACTGGTCTTAGCGAACGATCAAAGTTTTCTGCATTCATGATATTCATAACGCGAGTGTAAAGCTCTGCGTTGGTAATCATCATCCTTAGAAAAAGTGTTTGTACATCTAAATTATGTTCGGTTATCAATTCTTCTTCTCGCTATCTGAATCTTGATTTTGCTATTAGTTGCGTTTTGCATTATACTTAGCAAAGTCGGTAGTCTGCCGTATTTTACTACAGCGTCATTTACGTCTTTAACATCGTCACCCCAGTCAGGAATGCTGATCTTGTAGCCCAATTCTAAAGCATGATCACAGAGTTCAAGACCCGCACTGTCTTGATCCGGAACCACAATCACTGGTCTATTTAAATTTCGCAGTAAGTCTATCTGTATGGGATTTATCGTGTTAGAAGTCAATGCACAGCCATTGATACTGAGAGCATCGAATACACCCTCTACCACGATACAGCATTGCCAGTCTGGCTTTTGGAAATCGTAACCAAACAAATAACCAGCTTGCTGTTGCTTGATATATTTTGGATGTCTATCATCGATGTAACGACTGACATGACCTACTATCTTATTGCCAAAGGTATAGGGAATAATTATACGATTTGCATTTCTGTTTTCAGCATCAGGAGTTACCATATATGGATACTCAGTGTGGTTGAGTCCTCGCTTAGCTAGATAATCTATAAACACTTTATGCTTTGGATTATTCTCGTTTATGAGTTCTGCTTCGGGTAGCTCTACCTCATCAAATTTGATTTTCTTTTTCTTTACAGTAGGTAAAAGAATGTCAAGCAGATGGCGATGCTTTAGACTTTCTAGGTTCCATTGAGTAACCTGAGTATCATCGATACCCAACCAATGCAGCATCAATTTGGTATTGCTACTAAACTGTTTACCTAGTGTGAATCCACACTTGAACCCGCAGTTGAAACAGTGATACGACCAGTTTGTCCCGTCACTAAATTTAATGCCGCCGCGCATACGCCGATCAGGCTTGTGTCCGCGATGATGACAGCAAGGTGCGTTAACACTTGTCCAACCGCTAGAGGTCCTTTTCTTCTTTCCTGGAAGCAAAGATAGAATGTCAAACATAAATGTATTGTAACATACCTGATACAAAAATCAAGTATTACGGTAACTCAGCGAGATAGAACGTTAGTTACTGCACCGGCATTGCTAGTAAACATGACGCGAACATATGGATGATATCCTTTGACCACGTAGCCATACGTGTCAGTTACATTCGAGTACACAGTATTAGTGATCGGATACCAATCTGCATCTACTTGGGTAGAACCTTGAATAGTTACGTTACCGACATATCCTAACAACGATGCTTGAATGGTAAGAACTGGATTGTTGTCCGTATAAATGACACTGGTATAGTATATGTTGGCGTTAGCGTTACTAATAGGTTGTCCGTTAGAATAAGTTTGATTGGTATTCGGGAACGGCTGTCCAGTAGGGATAGTAACTTGACTTGAAGGGACAAAATATGGAAGAACTGAGTTGACGATGTTAATGTCACCACGAGCACCTGCATTCTGATCGACAAACACTGGGTACTTTAGATCGTTGACCGGGAAGATCAATGAGTAGTAAGCTTTCTGTGCGTCAATGTCTACCAAATCAGATGAGCTAAGATCAAGAGTAGCGATACCATTCGCAGGTAACTGCAAGTTGAGAGTGGAAGACAGCAATATTTGACTGCCATCATAACTGATGATGTTGCAAGTGATTGCCAATCCAGTGATGTCCACAGGCTTCTGTTCTTGATTCAGAAACTGGAACTGAATCTGATTATCAACCCCTTTGTTTAAAGTTAGTGTTTTTGCATACTGCGGCATATAGACCCTCGGTGAAAATCCTGATTGGATGATAACATACTGTCTTTGCGTGTAGACAAAAACTGAGGTGGCATAAGACATGTTATACTAGAATCCTTTTCATCGAGTATTTAGTCTAGCAAATATGAAAATATTAACTTTGGGTTACCCAAACTAAATAAACTTAGCGTATGGATAGTAATGACTTTTTCAAGAAGCTGACTGAGAATCATCCGTTTATAACGGTTTGTTCCTACGCATCGCAGGACTACGTGGGCATCATTCAAAATAGAGACGATATGGTGACAACAATATATGACTACGGGTCAATTGTAGAACCTGAATTGAAAGCGAAATTCTTAGAATTAGGTGACATATGGTGGTGGGAATCGAATAGAACGATTCCCATTAATTTGTTTCTGAAACAAGATTGGAATATTTTTAAGCCATATGTAAAGACTTTTAATAATAAAAGTCTAGTTATACTTCATGGACCAATAGTGAGCATCAATGATTTTCTAAAGAAGAGAACCAAAAGACGCTCAATTACTATGGTCAAACGGTTGCCCTAGACTTCTTCTTTGCTTCTTTGGCTCTTCGTTCTTTAGCCATTTTAAAAGTCAAATCACCGACTCTCTGATCAAACGTGATTCCGATCAAGTGATCATATTCGTGTAAGAACACACGAGATTCCAACCCAACAAGTTCTCGCTCAATGACTTCACCTGCTATATTTTGATACTGCACAGTGCATGACACTGGGCGCTTAACCTTCATGAACAAGTCAGGGAATGATAGACATCCTTCCAAATCAGCGATTCTATCTTCTGACAGAGAAACAACCTTAGGATTGATGCAAGCAACCATCTTAGTAAAGTTGCCCATGATAAAGATGCGCTTGCTGATTCCGACTTGCGGTGCAGCGAGACCAACTCCACCATTGTTGATCATGAACTTCATCATTTCCTTGACGAGTTCTTCCGGCGAACCGTCAACCTCAAAGTCCCATTCTGCTGAGACTTCTGATAGTTCGGGGCTGTTTTCTTTAAGTAGTTCCATTGTTAATCCTTAGTCATTTTGCAAGCGTATGCCATAGTATGTCTCCCTCGTTTACCCAAACAAGAATGGCATCACCTTGACGGTAAAGTTCCTCACTCAGTCCCTCACGCATTTCATCAAACGTGGTTTTTCCACCGTTCGGTATTTTTACAGGTTCCCATCTTACGGGCGGAAGCTGGAAACTCATCGTGTCAAAACTTCCATCATCTTTTTCTTGGATTCCTGATCCAATCTAGTATGATGTTCGTAACGAGAGACGATGCCCATCCCAAGAAAAAACAAACAACAAATGATTGGGAAAACTATAAATCCAAATTTGCTTGCAAGGTATATAAGCAAACCACCAAATGTGATCCCTGCCAAAGCGGCTCCAACTCCAATTGCAGCATACCCGGCAACATCTTTAATAGCCTTACCAAGAATATCAAACTTAATCATTTTCAAGTTCCTTCAACTTCTTCTTTAGAGCTTCGTTTTCACGCTTGATCTTGGAAATCTTGTATTCAGTCCAGCAAAGTTCGTCATACTTTTTCATGATAGCTGAAATCTCGTCTACATTGATTTCGCGCAATTCGTCTCCTTTTGGAGTAATAAACAGGGTATTGCTGTCCCAGTCAATTCCAAGATGAATATGTTCCACCGGAACTGTGCTTTGTGGACCCATTTGACCAACACGAAATACAGGAATAGCAACCTGCACTTCTTCTGGATAGCGGTGCCGAGATACAATATTATCAATCACTGTTTTGAGTTCAACTAGGTTCACTTATTCCACCTTCCGTTATTAAGTTCATATGTACTACCACAAGCTGTGCATAGGCGATACCATGTGCTTTCTTAAAGCTGTATCCAGTATCGTCTTTGTCCCAAACTGTTTGACTAATCTCTTTCCAAGTCTTGCCCAATAGATGTCTCTTTGCAGGTCGAATCGCTGCAAGAAACATAGCAAGACGAGGAATAGAGTCAATCGGCTCGGGCATCCTCTGAATGAAGTCGTAACTGTTGTTGAGGTGAATTAGCTTTTTCACAAACGAACGATCTTTAAGCTTAGACCAGTCCGGATCTCGCATCAACTCAACGAGGTGTTCTTCATTCTTAACATAGTTATACACATGGACGTTGAGCAAGTCAAGCTTAAAATATCCACGCCTGTCTGCTTCCTTGTAATCTAAAGCAGCCATGTCATAGACAGGATCGTAAGGAATCTCAGTGATGTAAACACCGGTAGCATGTTTGCGTATAGGAGAGTTTTGATGGATATATTTTTCATTGACCTTTGCATTTCGCATACCTGCAGGGATATGCTTGATGACCGCTAGTAGATTTTCGCGGTCACCTAAGTCAATGTCAATATCACTATCAATAATCATTTGATATGAGTTAACCCAGCCTTGATTAGCTTCTGATACGCCTTCTGTACGACAATAGCCTGTCGCTCAGCGTCTTCTACTGCTTTGTGACTTGTAACGTGTCCGCCGTCCTTAAGCGAAACTCCGGCAAGGTCATAGATAGTACGACAATCACGAACGTTCCAGAAATTCCAGGGATACTTCATGCCATTATCGCGGAAAGCAGATTCAGCAATAACGATGTCGAATCCAGAGCCGTTAGACCAAACCTTGTCACGATTCCAACAGAACTTGTAGAGCTTTTCCATGCATTCCTTGTATGAAATGCGATCACGGTCGCCCATTGCTTCTTCAATCGCTTCGGGACTCTGCTCTCCCCACCAGCGAAGGGTGTCTTCACTGATAGTACGGTTGAACAAGTCTGTTTGTTCCTCCATAGTGGGACGAAGCTCTAACTTCTCAATAACGCCGACCCCACGTGGATCAAAACGCACAGCACCGATTGTAAGGATAACAGTGGAAACTGCTGTATCAAGGGTTTCAAAATCTATCATAATATGATCAGCCATTATTATTTTTCTTCTTTCTATAATTATTCAAATTTCAGTATGTAATAAGTATACAACTTTTCGTTTACTATTTCAAACTTATCGGTAATTCTTCCATCAATCAGATTCATTTTGATGCCGTAATTCTTTTCTACGTATTCTTCAAACTCGTAAGCATCAAACTGACCTTGAAGCTGGTCCAGAGTTGCCATATACTCAATGCGAATCTTCTTTAATGCTCCCCAGTAGTCCCAACGCTTCTTTCGAAACTCAATGTCGGGATCATCTGGGTCATAGTCCTCAAAGCCGTTACCGAGTGGAACTTTAACCATTATTCACACAACTTCCAGTGAACATAGGTTCTCTCATCTAAAATGATATATCCTGAAACTTTGCACCATCTTCCCAAATATTTAGGTTCACCATAGTGTTCGTAACACCATTTCTCTAGATCAGATTTTCCTTTAGTTAGCCTATCGGTACCAGCAACAGGCATTCTGATGAACTGCATATCTTCCCAGTTGCCATTTATTTGGATTTTCTTTTTAATCTTGTGTTCTTTAGGAATGTCGTAATCAAATGGTGCTCTTATCCCCATGTTAGATTGAACCATACGTAATCCTTCTGATATCTAAATTTAACATCCATTGTGTCACCCTGATATATCCAGCGACAGTGACGTTCATGCATGTCAATGTGTTCTTTGAGCCAGAGTAAAACCTCTGTATATTTCCCGATAGTACCATAAATATTCACTGATACTTCATACCATCCCGGCTTGGTGTTTTCCCATCCACGTTCTCGGTCATAATGGTCTAACATATCATAACCATCGCAACAAAAATATCATCGCTGATTTTTCGTTGTTAAAATAGAATGTCCTGACTGAGACATGATCATTTCTTACCGGTTGATACTGCTGCCAGTTACTGTACGTACCGAGAAAACCATCACAGTTACGAAGGGCCCATTTTTCTAAATCTTCTTCATCATCCCGTCTATTTTCATAGTCGATATTGACTTGGACGATTCTGCTATCCATCAGTAGCCTCCTGCTGCCAAAAGTTGCTTGACTTGTGTTACCATTTCTGGATCACGCTTGAACTTTACTGCCCACTGTTCGGGATTGATGTACTCCAGAATATATTTCTGTTGCACCTCGTCTAGAGCTTCAAGAAACGCAATACCACTCTCACTGTGATAGAGCATCCATGGGCTAATCTTTCCATTTGACACCATCTGTGCTAGTCGATTTCGATTCACATACCGTAAGCAATCTTTGCTCTGTACTCCTGCTTCCTTAGCAATATCAATCGTAGTCTCGATACTACGGGCTATTGCATCTAGCGGATCTTCGTCTTTTAGATACTGAATCAAGAACTTATTGTAGTTTACGTCACTGCACCAGTTGTCAATCTTTAGCTTATTGTCAAGCAACCAGTCAGCATAACGATTTACGTTGATCACTTTGACATTAACGCAGTAATGACCAAACTTCACAAAGGCAATGTAGTATGCCGACTTCGCAAAATCTACGTAGGTCAGTTGTTTCTTGTTGGTGTTCTTCTTGTAGAATCGAAGCCATGATTGAAACCCGATGCGGTTTCCAGCCAAATCACGATCTTGCCATCTGCGCTTGCTTTCACACAGATGATTCATCCATGTAGTTTCCTTTTGGAAATACCTACTACAGAACTCACACTGGAATTCTGTTTTAGTTACCCCAGTCTTCTTCATATTGCTTAATATCTTCGTCTGTGATAAGGTCACTTAATAACTCGATTTCGTCATATTTTATGTTAGGGAACTTACTTGCAAGATACATTCTACGCTTATGATTGTCAACATAAACCTCACTCAAAAGGGAAAGGTCGCCGTCATTCGATTTGGGGTAGATTTTCTTGAAGTACTCCTTAATGTCTTTGTACTTCGGAGATTCTTTTAGCTTACTGACTCGCTCTTTGATGTGCGGTATCCATTGATGAAATTGCTTTCCAAGTCCCGGCGATGCAGCACACAACATCAACCATTGTAGCTTGGGATGCTTCTGTACGTTTTCATTGAACAGATACCTGTTAGCATGATATTCAGTGCTTTGTAGATAGTAGGACTGAATATCAGAGTTTGCCTTTACTGTACTTATCCAATGAATCATCATGAACGGAATGAACTTCTTCTGCTGTTCAACTGTCAATCTATCGTAATACGAGTAGTCCTTCTTGTCTATGGCAGTCAGTGCATCAAACAAGTCAAAGTCAACCTTTTCAAACTTTTCGTCTGCTGAGAGTTTTTCTTTAGCCATATTACACCTTTAACAATGCCCACATTGCTGTTTTACTTAGATCGCTTTTGAACTCAGGGTACAATTCATCAAGCTTATCAGGGTCAACTTCAATATATCCGCGTTCTTTCTTGGATAAAATTTTATCATTGATGCCCCAAGCAGCATCCTCAATGATTTTTGTCTGCAACTTACGGCCCCGACGGCCCCAAAAGATAAGATAGGATCCGCCAAAAACTACTGCACTTTCCCTAAGAGGTATAACTCCCCATATTTTATCGTGAATGCCTTCATGGCACCAGCCGATAAATTCGTACTTCATTAAATTGCCTGCGGGTTTTGATATACTAGGTTTTTACCATTGTAAGAGATTACAAAGACAGATGCATCCATATCACTGTTGTACCACTTATTCAAGCATTCATCATATGCCTTTTTGATGGCTTCGTCCAAATCATAATCAGGAATCTTTAAGTCTGCGAGCTTGAATGGTTGCTTGAGAATTTCAGTTCCGCCGGCAGTGCGGCGCAGCATGTGGAAGTAGAAATTAGGGCTATCACCAGTAGGTTCTATATTGATACGAGCTACTTTAATATCGCTCATTCCTTTGTTTCCTTTATACATTGAACAGCTTCTTTATTGATTTCAAACTTCATAACTTCAACGCCTCAATTGCAAGAATGTGTTCAACTGCGGTACCAAGACTTTCACCGTTGTTAACGATAGTCAAGCTAGGACCGTCACCATCCTTGTGGCGCTCATAACGATAATGCTCAATAACATATCCTCCCGAAGCTGGATAAACAGTGAACCTCATGCTGGTTCTAGCATCAGGGCTATTACGATCTACTGCCTTAAGCTCTGTACTATTGTGAGCATATTCCCATGCTTCACGTGACCACTGTGCAAACTTTCTCTTAAACCAATTCATCTTCTTTACCTTTCTTTTACGCGGCGGCTCAACTGGAATATAATTAGCCGAGATATAACTACTTGCTGGCCCATTTGACATATCAGTCCTACCCTGCAATACTAAGCATCATTTCTTCTTGCTCTTCTTTGCCGTCGGAATCGACACTTCAATATTTGGATATAGAGTGCGAACGACACCCATGATGTCAGATTCTTTGTTGTTCTTCTGAAACTCTTGAATTAACGATTCCTTGATCATACTTACTCCTTTAAAATACCTGGCTGTAGTCAACTACTTCACAATTACGACTGATTTCTTTTACAAAATACACGCATCTTGGTTTTTCTCCATCATCGATAGGGACACAGAGAAATTGACCGTTTCTCATTCTCGGTGCATACCAAGTTACGTCTGGATAGATGTCCAAAATTTCTATCGGTAAGAAAGAAGGAGAAAACGAAGTCAATGGATTAAACTCAAATGCATGAAACCCTCTGTCATTGAGACTTGAGAGTGGTAGAGTTTCTAAATCACCATGTTCTTGTTCTCCTATCAATACTTGCCAATCAACTGGCATTCTAATTACTTTGTCTCCGATCTTAAGAACAAGAGCAGGAGAGTTGAATGATTCCAGAAAGATCAATGGAATAAAATGATAGTCAACATTAGATGGAGTTGAATTATCTAAGATGGCAAAACGTATATCATCTACTTCTTCTGGAAGTTGTTCCAAGTTAAAGTAGCGATTTTCTTCTAAAGTGAGTATTCTCATAATGTTATACTATCAAACAATTGGCTCAAAGTCAACATGTTAATAATCCAATTTCTCTATTGTAAAGGGGTAATGGGCTTCTTTATAAAAGACCTTGCGCTGGGTAAGATGTCTTTTCGCAAACTTACATGAGCTTGTGATATCCCAAATCTGCACGAAGTCCTTGTCTTCTGCTTTTCTTATGCCGCGCCCAATACTTTGAATAACACGTACAAACGACTTACCAGGCTCAATAAGTACCAAGTTAAAGATACGAGGAATATTGATACCGACAGCCGCAACGCCATACGTGGCGACAATAATCTTGTCATCACTCGTGGCCACTTCATCATATTCTTCCTTTCGTTCTGTGAGTTTAGTGCCACCGTTAACGAACACCGCGTTGTCTAATCGGCTCACTAACTCTTTACCTGCATTCACTCGGTCTACTAGGACCAAAGTGTTACCGGTTTTATTGACCTCTCTGATTAGATCAGCCATTTTATCTAGACGGTTTTCATCTTCTAGCAGATGTTTAAGTTCTGACTGATAGTTCGTGAACTCCACTTTGTCCTTTAGCTGCACAATGTTAACGTGACAGTTAGCTAAAACACCGCGATCTTGTAGTTCACTTGCAGAGAGCTTTCCGATTACAGGACCAAGAGACACTAGCAGCGAGACTTTATCCATTGCTGCTTTTGGAATAGTTCCTGTAAGTCCCCATCGAATAGGAATGTTAGAAAAAACTCCAGTAAGCATTGTCTTTAGTACATCAGCTTTAGCCATATGAACTTCGTCAACAATTACACAGGCGATGTCATCAAAGAAGAACTCTTCCATTTCAGGGTCTCGATCTTCTTCCCCTGATATTTTCTTCAATAGAATGTTCAGAGATTGCCAAGTGCAGATAGTGTGTGTCTTTCCGTATTCTTTACGAGCACCGAAGTACACTCCTACATCCAAACCTAGATTGATGAAGTCTGCTTCTGTCTGTACAACAAGAGAGGTGTTGGGCACAATGACTAGAGAACGACCGTATTGCTCTACGCTCTTTGCTAGAGCAGCCGTCATCAACGTCTTGCCTGCACCTGTTGCTACTTCTTGCAATGATTGCGGATTAGCTAGGAAGTTGTTGACAATCTCTACCTGATAATCGCGCAACACAACTGGTTGACCTTCGCGTTCATGACCTTTTGGCCATAACGTATCGGCAAATGTGTCTTCATTAACCACATCGAATTTAAGTTCAGGATGAGGTTGTCTACGATCATCTATTTCAATATCATAGTCATGTTCCATAAGATATGGAATGATTTGATCCAACAGATTAAGAAAGGTACTGCCTGCAAGAGAGAAATAGCTTATCTTACCATTCCATCTACCCAGTCGAACAGAAGGAAGATACCTTGCACCCGGTTTTTCAAACTCAAACTTTTTCATCAATGCTCTTCGAGTGTCTAATTCAAGACCCTCGATTTTCACATTCACCTCATCTTTGATTATTATTTTTGCTTCTCTCATTTTACCTCTATTGGTCGTGAATCCTTGATGATGATCATCTTGCAAACGAATGAAGCAAGAGGACCACTATCATAGATAGATATGCACATGCATAGTTCATCATCAGTGGGTGATGAAATGCGGGGATTTCCAGCAATGGTGATTCCATTTGAAGACAGCAGTTCTTTGATTTCTTTGCCGATCGTTCCATGCGCGAGACCTCTGCCCCACAGTATCTTGTTAGTACCAAGACCTAGAATCATGGGTATTATCGATGCGACCTCAGAAGCCTCAACATATGTCACACGTTCTGATGCGAACTTTAGAAACGGATCGTGTTCAACTAATGCAGGATCGATTGCAATACCCAACTGACTAAGGTTATACAATGTCATTGGCTCAAGATTTATTTCCATATCACCAATCACATCTGCAAGCACAGATGACATTGCAACAATCATGAGTTTGTCATTTACCAGTGTAAGCGTAGGATTCCAAAATAATGCGGAGTCGTACTGCTTCAAGTCAGCCAAAATAGATTGTATGTTTTCACAAAAATGTACAGAGGGAAAGTACTTGTCCAAAGATGTTACTGCAATCTTCAATGCAGTAGTAGAAAACTTTGCTATATACCTCTTACGTTCCTTATCCCAATGGAAAGTGTTGTTGGGAATTTCTTTGAATTTTGAGATAAAGGTTTTGTTAAACGGAACTCGAATAGTGATATCGTCATCTACAATCATCACGGTTGCCCCGGTATATTCTGGCGTACTCTGAACAATCACAGACTTCCAGGGAAGAGCAATAGCTGTCTCTCCGTCGATCCCTTGCTTAACCAATTGCTTGTTGTATTTAGAGATAAGCCTATCAAACAGGTCTGACTGATTAGATGTAACCCTGCTATCATTATGGACCATCGTCTGCAAGTTTGCAAGAAACTTGTAGTCATATTGGCTTAGACTAATCTTCCCCTGCAGGAAGAAGTAGAGCAGTTGTTCTTTCGTTTCCATTGTATCACTATATCATAATCTGTAAAAAAATCAAGAAAAAAGGGGAGACCTAAGCCTCCCCTGAGTTTACCACCAACTGCGCTAGTGGAGAGAAATTTAGAGTTTTTGACGAATGCGTACCGTTTCGAAGAATGCAATAAGAGCGAGACAGAATCCCAAACGATCCATGCTTCCCCATTCACCGCTAAAAATCCTGATGACTACTTCCAGGATAGCAAGTTGCCAAGTAGTCCAGAACCATGCAGTAAAATACTTGATAATATCGTCTTTCATTTCATTTCCCCTTAGCGCCGACGCATCACAGTAGTTTCAGCGAGCATCTTCCAGTTGTTGGGCGAGACCTTCACCAGATCAGCGATCTTGAGAGCAGTACGAATAGAAAGCTCACGAAGCTTAGTCGAGTTAGCCTGCATGAAGTCAAGCACTTCTTGACCTTCATTGTTGGTGAAATTGTAATCACCGAACAGACCATTCTCAGCGTCACGATCAACTTGCCGAATACGCAGCATCTTGTCACGCTCACTGTCAATGGTCAGATCAACGAAGTGACAACGCGATTCCAGAGCCTCAAGGTGATCTTGCAGCTTTTTGCTCTTGACGTTTTCGAACTTGAGGTTCGTGATAAAAATAGCCGAACCGTTGAAGTTGAAGCTGTTCGGGATACCCTCGTCACGCAGAAGACGCGAATCCGAGTTCCAGCAAATGCGCCGACGCTTGCCGCTGTCGAGAGCAGCCTTGAGAATGTTCAGCGACAGTTCATCAGCAAAGACGCTATCGCAGTCATCGAACACCAGAACATTCTTCTTGTCGCTGTACTTGTAAAGCTGGGCATACAGACCCAGAGCAGTCATTGCGCCCTTAACAACATTGTGACGAAGACGGTTGCCAGCAATCTGATCGAACATCGCAGACTTTTCAAGCTGCTGTTCGACACCGAACGACTTACCAACGCCCGGAGGACCCGAAACGATCATCGCACGAACATCGCCGCGAATACATGCCGATGCCATTTCATCGAGGATCTTAAAGCGAGTGGAAATACGATCCATTGCCTGTTCGTCAGTTTCAGTCACGGTCACCTTCTTAACAATTGCTTCGACGTAATCACCGTCTACAAACTGAATATCATTCACACTGTTTACCTTAATTTTGATGTTTTCGATTGCGAGGGGAGAAAACCCGTCATTCTTAACCGTAACGTAGTTTCCCTTCTTACCAGTCTGCATACCCTTAACCATAGTGAAGGGCTGATTAATGACAGCCTGATTGCGATACTCACCGAACTTGATTACGATCTTAGACATGAGTTAGCTCCTTTGTTTCATTGAAACAAAGG
>Ga0209777_10002426_pt1 | contig 24505 bp, 25 predicted proteins | sample FrelakmetHBP12HB_FD_187147 | JGI IMG/M metagenome (GOLD analysis project Ga0209777, IMG submission 187147) | Freshwater lake sediment microbial communities from the University of Notre Dame, USA, for methane emissions studies -HBP12 HB (SPAdes)... | ecosystem: Environmental > Aquatic >... | reverse complement strand
ATCATCGGTTGCAGTGAAGTTGAAGTTTATTGTGGAGACGTTGGTCAGGTAGGCGTTTGCAGGGAAGTTCTGGACTATGTTCGGCGGAGCGGTGTCCACCGTGAAGTTCCTGGTTGCGCTCATATTGGTGTTGTTGGCCAGGTCAGTGCACTGGACCGACCAGTTGTGCCTTCCTGATGTTGCTGTGACTGAGAAGTTGGTTGCCGTGTTGTTGAGGGTGCTGGCATTGGTCCGGTTGAGCAGGCCGTCAATGTACAACGAGCAGTTGAACGGCGGGCTGTAGTCATCTGTTGCCGTGAAGTTGAAGTTTATTGTGGAGACGTTGGTCAGGTAGGCGTTTGCAGGGAAGTTCTGGACTATGTTCGGCGGAGCGGTGTCGACCGTGAAGTTCCTGGTTGCGCTCATATTAGTGTTGTTGGCCAGGTCAGTGCACTGGACCGACCAGTTGTGCCTGCCTGAGGTTGCTGTGACAGAGAAGTTGGTTGCCGTGTTGTTTGCGGTTGAGGCGTTGGTCCGGTTAAGCAGACCGTCTATGTATAACGAGCAGTTGAACGGCGGGCTGTAGTCATCTGTCGCGGTGAAGTTGAAATTTATCGTGGATACATTTGTCAGGTAGGCGTTTGCCGGGAAGTTCAGGGCTATGTTCGGAGGAGCGGTGTCTACCGTGAAGTTCCGTGTTGCGCTTGTGTTCGTGTTGTTCGCCAGGTCAGTGCACTGGACCGACCAGTTGTGCCTGCCTGATGTTGCAGTTACGGAGAAGTTGGTTGCCGTGTTGTTGAGGGTGCTGGCATTGGTCCGGTTGAACAGGCCGTCAATGTACAACGAGCAGTTCAGTGTGGCGCTCGTGTCGTCTGTTGCCGTGAAGTTGAAGTTTATTGTGGAGACATTCGTGAGGAAGGCGTTTGCAGGGAAGTTCTGGATGATGTTCGGCGGGGTCGTGTCATTTAGCTGAAGGATGCCGTATGTGCTGGCCGGATTCAGGTTCAGGATGGCCAGGGTATTCGCAGTGGTGTTCAATACGGCGCTGGCGTTGGTCCAGCCGCTGGCATTATACTTATAGATGCCGAAACGCGATTCGTTGTAGCCACCTACGGTTACTTCCGAATCCTGCCAGCCCCATACGATGGAATCGATGGATACGACCCCGCTCATTGCGGTTATATTGACGAACTTCTGGCTGAAGGAAACCCATCCTGGGTTGATGCCCGAAGAGTTGGTCGTCCACATTATCGCGTACGAAGTGCTGGCTTCCACCGTGTCGGTTATGTTAAGGGCGGTGTAGTTTGTGAAGTTCCCCGCGGGGCTGTCTATGGTCAGGTTGTAGAGATACACCGTTCTTGGGGTCGCGTCCGTTGTGATGTATAACTCTCCGGGGCTGTTGTTGAAAAGGTGCGTATTGGTCGCGTTCGTGGCGTTCGAATTTTGTACGTACAAGCCGTACTGGGAGTTGTTGTACAGGGTATTGTTCACAAGCATGCTGCTTATGGCGGCACTCAGGACGACTCCCCGTTGGTTATTCCCGAACAGCGTATTGTTCGCTACCGTAGTGTTAAAGCAGGCATCAAGATATATTCCGTTGTTGGAATTGTTGTAAATCGAGTTGCCCAACACGCTATTGTTGACGGCGTTTAGGATTGTGTATATGTATATACCGTTACCGTTTTTGTAAACCGAATTGTTGGCTAAGACGTTGTTAGAGCTGCTGACAATATTGACGCCGATTACAGAGTTATTGTATATAGAGTTGTTGACGAGGTAGTTGTTATTGCTCGATATATAGAATCCATCGCTGTTGTTGTAAGCCCGGTTATAGGAGAAATTGTTTGAACCCGATACCACCCAGAACCCATCGTTTATATTGGCGTAAACCGTATTGTTGATGAATGTGCTTGCCCCGCTATTGACATTAAAGCCGTATGAGTTGTTGAAGACCGTATTGTTGATGTAACTGTTGCCGGAACCTGAAAAAACATCCACCCCATACTGGTAGCAGTTTGAAACGAAGTTGTTGCTTATGACGTTGTTAGACCCAGAGGTATAAATACAGTCGTACAAGGCCGAGAAAAATGTGTTGTTGGAAATAGTATTGTTAGAGCCGCTCAGCTGGATCCCGTCATTGGAAAAGTTGTAAGCTGTGCAGTTACTGACGGTGTTGTTGACGCTGCCGATGAGAACGAATCCGGACGAGCCGTTGTAAACGCTCACGTTGGTGATTGAATCATTCGACGCCAGGTACAATTCAACGCCATTAAGGTAATTGGATATGTTGGGGCAGTTCCTGATGGTCACATTTGTGAAGGAGCCGTTTACCAGGATGCCGGTTGCGTTGGCGGTCCCGTCGTTCGTTATGTTGTATCCGTTGCAGTTGAACAGCACGTTCGATGAGGCGATTACCACGCATGCGCTCCCCGTCAGAGGGGATGCGTTGTTCGGCGCGCCGGTGTAGTTGCCGGTCATGTTGTAGCTGCCGCTTGAGCTTATCACCGGGCAGTTCGTGAGATCGAGTATGCCGTAAGTGCTCGCGGGGTTCAGGTTCGTCAGGTTCAGGGTGTTCGCACCCGTGTTGAGCGTGGCGTTCATGTTGCTCCAGGCCCCGGAGTACTTCCAGATGGAGAATCCTGATTCGACATATGGCGGGACGATTTCGGAATCGTTCCAGCTCCATGCGATCGAGTCGATTGAAACGGCTCCGGAGAGGGTGGTTATGTTTACGAATTTCTGCGCGAAGCTGGCATAGCCGGAAGGCAACATGGCGGAGTTCGCCGTCCAATCTATGTAGTACGCGGAGCTGGCGGAAACGCTGTCGTTGATGGAGAGATTGGTGTAGCTCAGGAACCCGCCGAGATCGTTGTCGAAAATCACGTTGGTCAGGTTCACAATCATCGCGGATGCCGTGGCGTTTATGATGATGTCCCTGAAGTTGTTGAAGAAATGGTCCGCATTCATCCGCGTGTTAGTCGAATTCACGATGTACGCCCCTACCCCTGCAAAGCTGCCATTCATGGTGTTGTTGGCGAAAGTATTATTGGGGCTTGAAACCAGGTAGCAGCCATAAGTGGAGTAGCCGTTCATGCTGTTGCCGACAATGGTGTTGTTGGAGGCCGAGTTCAGGACGAACCCATCCGTGCCGAAATCGGCGGTGTTGTTGATGAACCTGTTGGAGTTGGAGGATATGAGGAAGCCGTAGTAAGAATTGGCGATGTTGTTGGTGAGATTGTTTCCGTCAGAGCCGGGATCAAGGCGGAAGGCGTACAGGCCTTCGGTGGTGGCGTTGCTGTTGGTGAAGGCGTTGTTTGTGCTCGAAACCAGCCAGAAGCCGTAATAGTTGTTTGAAGAATTGGAATTGTTCACCGTGACATTGTCCGTCCTTACCAGCAAAAAGACATTGTTTTTTATGGTATTGGAACCCTTGACAGTGACGTTATTGAAAGTTGAATTGTCCGCGTTGCAAAGGACGACCTCCGAAGCATAGAGATTGTTCCAGCTTACTGCAGAATTGGAGTAGTTTATCGGCCGGTTTCCCGAGCCGGCCATGTTGCTCACCGTGTTGGTGCAGTAGATGTCGGATGAGGCGTCCACGTAGAGGTCGAACTGCTTGTTCTCCTGCGCAGTGCTGTTCGCGATGGAAGAATTGGTGACTGAATAAATCGCGAACCCGTAGGTATTGTTGAACGCGGTATCGTTGAAAAGGGTGTCGTTGTCCGAGTAGTCGAATTCAAAACCGTATGTGTTGTTGTATGCCGAGCTGTTGGCGATGCTATTGTTCGAGGAGTTGGTGAAATAAAATCCGTATGGCGCGTAGTAAGCGAGATTGTTGTTCAGAATATTGTTATTGGAGGAAGACGCCTGGAACGCGTAATACGACGCGGCGCTGATGTTGGATGCAATGTTCCCATTCAGGTTATTGCCGGAAGTCGAAACCAGGTTGAACCCGTAAAGCGTGCAGTTTGAGGCCGTGTTGTTGATGAGCGTGTTGTTCGAACTTCCCTGGAGATAGAAACCCGCCTGGGTTTTGTTGCCAGCCGTGTTGTTGATGAGTGTGTTGTTGTTGCCTGTTATCCAGAAGCCGTAAGTCGAGCTGTTATAAGCCAGGTTGTTTGCCAGGGTGTTGTTGGCGCTCGTTATGTAGAACCCGCTTAGCGAGCTGTTCTGGGACGTGCAGTTCGATATGGAATTGTTTGAAGCGGCGTTTAAGTCGAATCCGTAGCGTACATTGTAGGCGGTATTGTTGTTCAGGACATTGTCGTTGGAGAAGGTCACGTAGAAGCCGTCCCCGCCCGCGCCGGATTTGTTGGACGCAATGTTGTTGGCGAGGGTATTGCGGCCGAGGTTCGAATCGATATAGAATCCGTACTGCGAGCAGTTGTTGGCGAGATTGTTGATGAGGTTGTTGCCGGAGCTGGTCTGGACCCAGAAGCAGTAGCCGGAGCTGTTGTAGACGTTGTTGTTGCTGATGTTATTGTTGTTCGCGCTATTGGTCATGTAGAAGCCGGCCCAGCAATTGAAGCAGTTGTTGTTGCTGAAATTGTTATTTGAGCCGGCGTTAGCGTAGTAACCGTATCCGGAAGCGTTGGATTCGTTGTTGCCGCTTATGCTGTTGCTGCTGCTCGAGGAGAGATAGAACCCGTACTGGGAGCCGAGCGCGTTGTTGGTGAGCGTGTTGCCGCTGCTTGAGGAAAGATAGAACCCGTACTGAGGGCCGGTTATCGCATTGTTGGCGAACGTGTTGTTGTTGCCCGGGATGAGATAGAAACCGAACGAGAAACCCAGATTGGTGTTTATGACGTTTCCGGTATAATTGTTGAACGAGGAGGTCACGTAGAATGAGTAAGTCGCGTTGTAGATGGTGTTGTTGATGAAGGCGTTGTTGGATCCGGAAACGGTTATCGCGCCGTAGGAAACCAGGCCGCTTTGACGGTTGATCGAGTTGTTGATGATGGTGTTGTTTCCACCTCCAACGCTTATGTCGCTTGAATAGAGAGTGTTGTTCGCGATGAGATTGTTATAGGGGCCGAGCTCCATATAGAAGCTGTAGAGGCCGCCGTAGATGGTGTTGTTCGCCGCGATGGTGGAATTGGAGTATGATATCTCTATGCCGCGGCCTGCGCCGGGGGTGGCAGAGTTGTTTGCGAAATTATTGGTCAGGTTGTTGTATATCGAAAAATCCCGCAGGTTGAAGTTTGCATATGAGCAGTTCGTGGCATTGTTCCCTGTTATCACACTGTACTGCACGGCATGCATGTCGAAACAGGCAGAACTGCTGTTGAAGACCGTGTTGTTGGACACATAGGCGTTGCTGGGCCCGGAGAGGTAAATGCCGCTGGAAACGTTGTAGATGAGGTTGTTCGATAGATTGTCGTAGCTTCCGCCTATGAAAAGCCCCGAGTCGTTCCCGTCGTGCAGGATATTGCCTGTGAAAGTGCCATTGACCCCATAAGCCACAATCCCGCGGTAAAAAAAGTTGAACACCGTGTTGTTGATGGCGATGCTGTTGTTGGTTCCATTAAAATTAATCCCTACGGAATAGTTTGAAATGCCCGGGCAGTTCTTCACTGTGAGGTTCGAATACGAACTGTTGATAAGGACCCCGGCCGTATCGCCGGTCGTGTTGCCGGTAATCGTATGCCCGTTGCAGTCAAAGACCACGTTGGAGGAAGCGATATAGACGCATACCTTCGTGCTGCCGTAAGATGTCGGGGATCCTGTCAAATCCCCAGTGAGCTGGTACGTCCCGGGCGCGGTTATGTTGTCGCACGTGTTGCCGGTCCAGGCGAAAGCGGCAGAGCTGACCAAAGCCAGGAATACGAGGATGATGAGGCGGCGCATGCGATAAATAAGAAGGCGATGTTTAAAAGCGTTAATTTATCGCGCCCGGCGGGCGCTGGTTGCGCGTGCGTGCTCGCTAAGCTATATATATCTTTTGATACAAGTTGTAATCGAACTTATTTTCACGCCAGGTGGTCAAGTGCAGGAGCAATTCACGACTGAACCGCAACCGAATCCCGGAACGATTGTGCAGGAGCAGAGAATCATCGGAACGCTCCAGCCCGAGCCGCAGAAAAAGGCCAATGACGACGAGGAGATACTCAAGTTCATAGAAGAGACGAAACAGAAGATATACGTGATAGGGGCGGGGGGCAGCGGCAGCAACACGCTCGACCGGCTCTTCGACCTCGGAACCGCGGGCGTCAGCCTGATCGCCATGAACACCGACGCGAAACACCTGCTCAGGACGCGCGCGAACAGGAAGATAATCCTTGGAAAGACCGTGAGCAAAGGCAGGGGGGCTGGTTCCAACCCCGCGATAGGCGAGAAGGCGGCGCAGGAGTCGTCGGAAGAGATAAGGGCCGCGCTGGCTGACGCCTCGCTTGTGTTCATAACCTGCGGCCTCGGCGGCGGGACCGGGACCGGGTCCGCGCCCATAATAGCCGAAATGGCGAAGAGCTCCGGGGCGCTGACCATAGCGGTGGTGACGCTGCCGTTCATATCGGAAGGGAAGATAAGGATGGAGAACGCCCTCCAGGGGCTTGAGAGGCTCCGCAAGAACACCGACACGCTCATAGTCATAAAGAACGATAAGCTGCTCAACCTGGTGCCGGATCTGCCGCTGAACACCGCTTTCAAGGTCTGCGACGAGGTGCTGGCCGGCTCGGTGAAAGGGATCGCCGAGCTCATCACGAAATCCGGCCTTGTCAATGTGGACTTCGCCGACCTGAGGACCATCCTCTCGGACGCCGGGTTCGCGGCCATCGGCCTTGGCGAAGCGTCGCTGGACGCCAAGCACGAGGACCGGGCGAGGGTCGCTGTGGAGACGGCTTTGACCTCGCCGCTGCTTGACGCCGACACCAGCACGAGCACGAGAGCGCTTATAAACGTAATAGGCGGAGAGGATATGACGCTCAAGGAAGCGGAATTCATCGTCGCGGAGACCTCGAAGAAGATCAACCCGAACGCGCACATAATCTGGGGCGCGAGGATAGAGGAGAACATCAAGAAGTCCTCCATGCGGGTTCTCGTGGTGCTGGCGGGCGTGAAGTTCCCGAGATACGAATACGCGCCGAGAGACGGCACGGGCGGGGTCGAGAACCTCGACCTTGACCTTATAGGATGACGGTGGTTGCTTGGAAACGATGGAATTGATAAGAAGGTGCATCCGGATATTGCATATCGCCAGAAAGCCGACCAACGCGGAGTTCGAGAAAGTCGCCAAAGTGACCGCGCTGGGCATGGTGGCTTTCGGCGTCATAGGGCTCATACTGACGCTGGCTCTCACCGCGTTCTGAGGTGTGGCAATGATATTCACCATAAGGGTAACGTCCGGACAGGAGAAGATCATCTCCGAGATACTCATGAAGAAATCTAGGGCGGAGAAGCTAGATGTCTACTCAATAGTCTACATGGAGGCCATCAAGGGGTATCTCTTTGTCGAGGCCCCGGAAGAGAACACCGTGGTCAAGCTCATCCAGAAGGTAAAGCACGTGAAAGGGTTCCTCAAGAAGCCGGTCACCCTGGAGGAGCTCGAGAAGCTCATCAAGGCCACGAAGAAGCCCGCGCTCACCATAGAGGTCGGCGACACCGTCGAGATGATCTCCGGACCGTTCAAGGGAGAGCGCGCGAGGGCGACACAGTTGGACGAGGCTAAGGATGAGATAACCGTCGAGCTGCTCGAGGTAGCCGTGCCCATCCCGGTCACCGTGAAGGGCAAGATGGTGCGGCTGTTCCAGAAGAAGGGCGCGGTGGAGTAGCCGCGTTTGTTCTTATTTTTTCTATCCGAAGGGCGAGCGGGAGCTGAACATATTTATTTGAACCCCCAGTCCGAGTGTGTTCGGTCTTTTCTCTAATCAATGTTCTGATTTCGCCCCTCAGAGAGTTTATAAACTTATTTTAAGTCAGTTATAGCGATGGCGCGTGTCCTTATCCAACCGTTATTCAGCAACTTCGACAAGTACGATCGATTTGCCGAGAAAAACGGTTTCGGGCTTGAGATCACCGATTTCGCTTACCCGAACATTCTTGATACAAAATACAAGAGTCTAGTTGTCAGGTATAAGAAAAAAATGAAGAATAATACGAAATTCTTTTCTTCCCATGGCGCGTTCATTGATTTATACATAAACAGTCCTGATGCTGCGATAAAGAAGGTGTCTCAGGAGCGGGCAATCCGGAATATGGAAATCGCAAAGGAATTAGGGATACGCTACATTGTTTTCCACACCAATAACATACCCATGATTAAGAGAAAATCTTACCATGAAAACTGGGTAAGCGAGCATGTCAAGTTTTGGAAAAAAATCACTAATAGATACAAAATCACTGTTCTACTTGAGAATATGTGGGATGAGAATCCGGACTTGATTGCCCGTGTCGTAAAAAAAGTTAATTCAAAATACCTGAAGGTGTGTTTCGATACCGGCCACTGTAACGTTTTTTCAAAAGTCCCTATGGAATCCTGGTTTAGAAAGCTGGGCAAACACATTGTTTATATCCACTTAAACGATAACGATGGAGATAGGGACGCTGAGCTCCCCCCTGGCGCTGGGAATATCGATTGGAAGAAATTTAATGGATACGTCAAGAAATATTGTTCGCGCCCTTACGTTGTTTTGGAAGTGAGCGATCTGAATCAGATCCAGAAGTCTTTAGATTACCTGAAGAAAAGAAAAGTCTATCCCTTTTCATGATTCCGAACCCGAATTTATCGTCGTAAAAATCGACTACGACCGTCCGGAAATCGAATTTCGTTTGAAGTCAGACCTCAGGGCTTTTTGACCAAGCCCTTTACTTTTTGCCCGAAGAAAGACCGTAGTCAAAAAGTAATGGGATGCGGCCACCGGGAATTGAACCCGGCTCGCAAGCTTGGGAAGCTTGAATCATACCGATAGACCATGGCCGCGGCTGTAGAAAAACAGGTTTTCCCATTATCAGAAAACCGTCGTTTTCCTCCTGTTTTCAATGGAGACGCAGTCACCAATCTGACTTCGGCTGCGTCAGCCATGTTAGGTTATTCTCCTAACAAATTATTTAATCCTTATAGACCGGGAACCGATCGCACATCTCCTCGACTTCCTTCCGGACTCTCAGCTTCAGCTCGCTGTCGTTCGGGTTCTCCAGCACCTTCACGATGAGCGACGCGACGTGCTTCATCTCGGACTCTTTCATTCCCCGCGTGGTGAGCGCCGCGGAGCCGAGCCTTATCCCGCTCGTCACGAACGGGCTCTGCTTGTCGAACGGAATCGTGTTCCTGTTGAGTATGATGCCCGCTTCCTCGAGCGCTATCTGCGCGTCCTTGCCGGTTATGCCCTTCGGAGTCAGGTCAACTAGGATGAGGTGCGTCTCAGTCCTGCCCGCGACGATCCTCAGCCCTGACGCAGCCATCTCTTCTGCGAGCACCTTGGCGTTCTTCACGACCTGTCCTGCATATTGTTTGAACTCCGGCTGGAGCGCCTCGTGGTAGCAGACCGCCTTGCCGGCTATCACATTCTCAAGCGGACCGCCCTGCATCCCCGGGAAAACGGCCTTGTCAACCAGCTGCTGGTTCCTCTCAGGGCACAATATCATCGCGCCCCGCGGGCCGCGCAATGTCTTGTGCGTGGTGGACGTTATTATGTCTGCGAAAGGCGCCGGGCTCGGATACGCGCCGCCCGCTACCAGGCCGGAGAAATGGCTGATATCCGCCATCATCACCGCACCGACCGCGTCGCAGATTTCCCGAAACGCCTTGAAATCGATGATGAGCGAATAGGCGGTATAGCCGCATATTATGAGCTTGGGCTTCTCCTCCTTCGCGCGCTTCATTATCGCATCATAGTCGAGCGCTTCCGTTTCCTTATCAACAGTATAAGAAACCGGCTTGAACCACTTGCCGGAGTAATTCACCGGAGAGCCGTGCGTGAGATGGCCCCCGTGCGGAAGGTCGAGGCCCATGAACTTGTCGCCCGGCTGCAGGAAGGCGAAGAAAGCGGCGATGTTAGCGCTCGCGCCGGAGTGGGGCTGGACGTTCGCGTGACCGACGCCGAAGAGCTTCTTCGCGCGCTCGATGGCGAGGCGCTCCACCTCATCCACGTATTTGGCGCCGGCGTAATACCTCTTTCCCGGATACCCTTCCGCGTATTTGTTGGTCAGCACGGAGCCGGTGGCCTCCATCACCGCCTTCGAGGCATAATTTTCGGACGCTATCAGCCGAAGCGTGGACTGCTGATAGGAAAGCTCCTTCGAAACCAAATCGTATATCTGGCTGTCCGTTTGTTTCAGAGACATAGAACCCACCAAGCTTTTGATGGCGGATAAGGGTTAAAATACTTAGGATGAGCCACTGGACCAAAAAACTGCAAAAAGAATATCAAAACAAAGAATTTAGCTTTTATCCCGACCCGGATTCCGGTTTCAGAATCTCGATTTCGGCTTGTAGCAGTTCCTGCAGTAAACCGGCCTTCCTTCGGTCGGCTTAAAGGGAACCTGGCAGGGCTGGCCGCACTTTGAACAAGTTGCGTCATACATCTGCCTGTCGCCACCTTCATATCCCATTCTTTCACCTGTTTTTTATATGCCCCGGCCCAAACTTTCGCCAGGGGTTCTTACGATAGCGCGTTCCATAGAACAAGACTATCTGAAGGGTGTTGTGGATGCTGGGATTAATAAAGGTATGCCAGATAAAATTCGTTTCACTCAGCATACTCGCTTCGCTCTTATGCCGAGGTCGCATAACCCGGTAGTGCGCACGCCTGGAAACGGTCCGGCCAAAGCCCGGACCGCCATTCAGCGTGTTCCCTCGTGGATTGGGTGTTCAAATCACCCCCTCGGCGTTAGAGGGGGGCCATGGCCGGAGGCCATGCAACCCCCTCGGCGATAATCTTCATTGGTTTCCGGTTTCGCCTCCTGACCTGCGACCGCCCCGCTTTACAAAGCAATATAAATAATACGAAAGGAGAACAGTCATGGCTTCCCGTGATATCCTTCGTACCGGAGTCGAGTGGCTGAAAGGTTTCGCGTTCCTGGTGTTCCTCGGCATCCTCTTCGGATGCCTGTCGACGCCGTTCCAGAACCCTCTCCCGTCCCTCCAGCCAAACGCGACCCCGTCGTGCAATACGGTGGTCACACAGGAGCCATATCAGGGGCAAGTGTGCCAGAATATCACCAAAAGCGACGAGGTCTGCGCCATCAGGGAGCTGAACTACAGCCTGGGCCGGGTCACCAAAACCGAATTATGCACTGACAACAGCCTTTGCGTCAACCGCCTGCCTGACGGCACGTGCGTGACCTCTTACTGTTCCCAGGGCATGACCAGATGCATGGCCAACCTGTCGAACCTGGATGCCCAGAAATCGGGCACCTGGTATGTCGGGGCGAACTTCTCGATAGACGGGACGGTGTTCGACAAGAACCCGATCAAGGCGGACCTGCTGCCGCTGGAGACGCAGGTCATGGATTTCGACCTGTCTTATAGCATGGACATAAACCAGAAGAAACCGGTGTGCGCGATATTCATAGGCACTCCCGCCAGGATACAGGACTGCAGCCTGGTGGCGAGGACCGTTGTGGACTGCCAGAACGTTACCCAATACAGGAACGTAAGCAAAGAAGTGTGCGGCTAGCACCCAGGGGTGAGACGGGTTGAAAGCTTCGGAAGCCATCAGCGTACATTTTGCGGAGATCGCGCTCAAAGGCAGGAACAGGTCGGACTTCGAGAACGCGCTCGTCGCCAACATACGCGCGGCCCTCGGAAGCGGGGCGGGCCGCATAGAACGGACCGAAAGCAGGATAATAATCCGCCCGAAAGAGGGCATAGCCGGAATCGAGGGCAGGTTGGGGAAGGTATTCGGCATCGCCTGGTTCTCGCCGTCATACATAATCGAGAGGGATATCGCCAAAATCAAGGAGCTGGTTGTCGAGAAGGGCGAGCCCATGAAAGGCAGGCGCATCAAGGTGGAGGCGAGCCGGGCGGACAAATCGTTCGGCATGACTTCTCCGGAGATAAACCGGGAAGTGGGGAAAGGGCTGGAGCTCGACGGCCACACGATAGACATGCACGCGCCGGAACAGAAGATATTCATAGAGATACTGAAGGATAGCGCGGTGGTCTCATTCGGCAGGATTCCAGGGCCAGGAGGCCTTCCGGTGGGGACCGCTGGGAAAGTGCTCTGCCTCTTGTCAGGAGGCATAGACTCTCCGGTCGCGGCCTGCCTCATGATGAAACGGGGCTGCTCGGTGGATTTTCTCCATGTGCATTCGGGCGCGGCATCCAAAGAGGTGCTTGAATCCAAGATACCGCGGCTGATAGGCAAATTGAAGGAGTACTCGCCCGGAAAATGCCGGCTTTTCATCGCGCCTTACACCGAGTTCTACAAGAAATCCGTTTCGGTCGACCCGAAAATCGAGCTGGTGGTTTTCCGGAGGTTCATCCTCAGGCTCGCGGAGCGCATAGCCCGGGAGAACGGCCACCTGGGCATCGTGACCGGGGATAACATAGGGCAGGTCGCATCCCAGACGCTGGAGAATCTCGCTGCCGCGGATGACGCCGCGGGGCTTCCGATTTATCGGCCGCTCGCCACATACGACAAGCAGGAGATAATCGACCTCGCGAGGCGGATAGGGACTTATGAGATGTCGGTCGAGGAGTACAAGGACTGCTGTTCTCTCGTGGCTGCGAAGCACCCGTCCACGCGGGTCAAGGTGGAAAAAGCGCGCGAGGCGGAGCAGGAGATAGGGATGGAAGCGATAATAGAGAAGACGATGGAGCAGCTCGAATCGATTGAGATCTGACTACCGTATCTGCACCCTCTCGAGCTTGATGGCGATTCCCTTTCTCAGCTTTCCCAGCTCTTCCGATGAAACCTGCGCGATCCCGACTCCCACGAACCTGCCGTCCTCGGAGTATATCGAAACGTGTTGCTGACTCCGGGATGACGGGCCGAGGCTGACGAGCGCCGGAACTGCTATCTGCGCGCCGGAGCGCACTGAATTGATTGCCGAATCTTTTATCACCGCTTTCGGGAGATCGATGAACTCGTCTGCCGGATGGATGATTTTCCTCAGGGCCGAATCGTCATTCTTGTTCTTCAATAGCCAAACCGCGTCCACGAGGCCCTCCAGGGTCACGGCTTTCTCTTCCCCTATTCCGCCAACCGCGATGCGCCGCAACTCCTCCATGCGCGCCCCGCCGCACAGCTTCCCCATGTCCTCGCAGAGCGTCCTGATGTAAGTCCCTGCTCCGACCTTCGCCTCGAAAACCGCGAGCCGCGGGTTCGTTTCGCTCACCTCGAGCAGTTTCAGGTGATGGACCGTGCGCTTTCTCGGCACCTTGCGGACCGCGCTCATCTTCGGCGGGGTCTGCGTCAGCTCGCCGGTGAATCTCCTGAAAAGCTCCTCTATCTGGGCGCGGGTCTGGATTTTTTTGAATTTGATTATGCCCACGTACGTCTTGGTCTCGCCCGCGATGTACCTCAGAAGCTTGGTGGACCTGCCCAGGGCCACCGGCAGCACTCCGGATACCTCCGGGTCGAGCGTGCCCGCATGGCCCGCGCGCCTGGCGCCTGTGATCTTCCTGACGAAGGCGGATACCTCGTGGCTCGTGTGCCCGGGCGGCTTGTCGAGGATTATGAGGCCGTCCTCGATAGTGCCGCCTGCCGCTTTTTCGGAAACCATCGAACATCCTCTATCGCGTTCGGATTAAATATATTGTCCTATATGTTATAGTATATGTTTATAAATGCTTTGTAGCATATTATAGGATATGCGACCGAAAGTAAGAAGGGAGTTTGAGCGCGTTAAGCACGAAACCGCGGACGCCAGAACGGAGTTTGTGCGCCTTCAGGGGCTGGGAGGGCAGGGGGGTCACCCAATACCAACGAAGATTTACCCGAATGTTCTGCTGGTGCTCGGGGTGATAAAGCACGAGACGAACAGGCACAGGGACATCGTCCAACTTTTGGAGAAATCGGGTTGCGCGAGCGCGGTAAGCGCCACACTCAGCGGCTACCACATCTTCAGTGTGCTGGAGGACTGCGGGCTCGTCCAAAAGGATCCGAAAACAAAAAGGTACGACCTCACGCCTGCCGGGGAGCGGCTGTGCCCAGGCAAGGAGACAATCGAGAAATTATTGAAGGCTTTCAAGAGGCTGGAAGAAATAGACCGCCAATGAAAGCAGCCGGGTCACTCTTTCTTCTCTTTCGGCTCGAGATGCGCGATCGCGGCCTTGCGCTCCTTGCCGTTTTTCAGCCGCACGAGGGCGAAATTGTCCGTGACGAGCTTGGTTACCTCTACTTCCTCGCCTGCCCGCCTTCCGGCCTTCAGGACGCATGTCTTTCCCTTGTCTATCGCTGGCATTAAAAATCACCTTTTTTTCTTGAGTTCGATTACCTTCATTACCATCTCGACGAGTTCCTCCGGGGTGTAGTAGCCGGAGTTCACGCACACGTCGAATGAGCTTTGATCGAATATGTCGATGCCGTACAGTTTCATGTACCTCGCGCGGTTGTCGGCGTCCCTGGCAGCCATGTGGGCCTTCGCCTCTTTCAGGGAAACGCCGTCGCGCTTCGCGAGCCTCTCTGCGCGCACCTCGTCGGGCGCATGCACCCATACGCGGATGTTCGGATTGACCATCCAGGGGCCGAGCCACGTGGTGACCACGCAGTTTCCCTTGCCCGCCTCCTCTTTCAGGAGCGCGTCGAACTTCTTGTCTATGTCCGGGTCCTTCGCCGCTTTCTTCTGGAACTCGAGCAGCGCGATGCCCTCTTTTTTCGCGAGGTCCTTGAACGTGGGGCAGACCAGCCGATAGCGCAGCTGTTCGGCGAGAAGGCTGCCGAGCGTGTTCTTGCCGCTTCCCGTGAGGCCCGCTACTGCGATGATCATTTTTTATCACCTTTTTTCTCCGTATTCTTTCCAGCAGAAGACTTGTCCAGCCTGCTCTGGATCAGGGATATCACGATTCCGGATATGAGCGCCACGAAGATGAACCAGGATGATGGCCCGTACAGCCTCTGTAGGTTAAGCAAGGGGATCGTGATTGGCAAATCTACATAGAATTCCGTGCCCTCGTCCAGACTGACCTGGACCTCGCTCGTCCCGTCTGGCGGGATCACGGTGATGAGCGCCTTGTCACCCGGATAGTACACCTGCTTGTCAAGGGAGATCGATACCGCACCGCCCTTAGCCACAGGAACATACATGTCATGCGGCGTTTCCACATTATAGAGGAGGATGGTCGTGTTGTCTCCTAGGTCGGAGCCGCCGCCCATCGCCCTTGCGGAAACCCACCATTTCCCGTAATCCGTCCCGTTCATCGAAAAGCACAGCGAGTATATGTTATCTGCGGCGCCTTTGTCGCAGCCCTTCCCGTCATCCTTGAGCGTGAACGAGAGGTCGTCGGGTTTCGACGGGTCGTAGGTGGTTATGGCCCAGTTGAAGACGAAAAACACCATCAGGATTATTATGAGCGGCTTGAACTGCGCGAACATCACGCTGTTCATCTTCGGCAGAAGGTCCATCTGCTTCTGCATCGCCGCGTCTATCCTGGCCTTGTCCCCGGATTTCTGCATCGCCTTGTACTCCTCGCTCAGCCTCTTTGACTCTTCCTGTATATCCGCCATCTCTTTCTTGTTGATCAGCTTGGCCTGCAGGAACCTGGCTATGCCCGAATAGATGACTGCCGCTAGTGCAACTAGGAGTACATACGTCTCAAAAGGCATAGTTGGGATTGAGTGGGGAAAGATTAAATAGGTTATCCTGAGAGAGCCATATGAATGAGCGCTGATTTGGACCCTGAAACGAAACTCAAGATATACATGCTGATCGTCAACAGGTACAAGGACATCATCAGCAAGCAGGAGGAGCGCTCGGTTTCCGAGATACGGCAGCGCGTCTCGCCGTATGAGGCTCATGTGAAACTGCTGCGCGACGGGCTGATCGCGGATTTCCATCCCTATACGCATGAGCGGGACTTCCTCCAGGCCGCGCAGCGCGCGATAAACCACGTAAGGGAGATAAAGACGTGCAAATTCCTCCTCACCTTCTGGATGACCTTCGAGGAGATGGAGGAGCTCAAGGTCGCAGGGGTGATGGACAAGGCCCTCCTCCTGGCAGCGCTGCTTCGGGCTCTCGAGAGCAAGGATGCTAAGGTGATGGTAACGAAGGCAGAGCGAGTTTATGTCGCTTTCGAATGGAAGGGCGAAAAGTACCTCGTGGTTCCGGAGTCCGGCTCGCTCCTGAGCGGAGATGACGCGTCAAAGCCCTTTTCCGAGGACCCGCTCGCCTACTCGTTCTCGGACCTCTCCTACGAGAATTACGAGGAGAGCTGAGCCGGAACTCGAATATGTTTCTATTGATGGTTTTTCAGTATTTAAACATCAAACCACACATTCTTTTAAAATGATTATGGTATAAAATTGAATTTGTTGGTGTTTTGATGGGGGAAAAAAAGGGGAGCGTGCTGATGTTCCGCAATTCTGGCGGTGGCGCCAGCGGCTCCCAAAGGCCGCCCGAGGACAAGAACCAATTCATACGCGAATATGAGCGGATGAAGAAGACCGGCGGGCTGCTCACGATCGATTTCCCGGAGATGCAGATGGCATACGACAGGATCGGGGCCCACCACCCGGATGTGGAGGATGCCGCGCTGCGCATCATGAACCGCGACCTCCAGGGGGGCAGGTACCGCGCGGCGGTCGCGAGGGGCGAGGCCATGTCCTTATACCTGACCCGCCAGTCGACGAACCTCCAGCTCGAGGTGGACATCGCGGCGACGCTGCTTTTCGAGAACCTGGCGTCGATAACGACCGAGGTCATCCGCGCGGCGTTAAACAATGACATCGAAAGGAAATTCATCCAGCCCTACGGCGTGCTGGCCTGCGCCTCGCTTGTGGGCCTCTGGCTTGTGGACAGCTCGGAGCGACTGCTCGCGGTCAGCGGCTCGGAGAACACGTTCACCTCTTTCGAGATAGAGGACGAGAAGAAGAAGAGGATGCACGAATGCCACGACTATTTCTCGAAGACGCCGATGCCCTCGTTCGCCGCCAGCCTCAACCTGTCGGTGAAGAGCACGGATACGATAATGGAGAACGCCCGCCGCATAATCAGGATCTCAGAGGAAACGGGCAATCCGGAACCCGGGCCCCGGGGCTCATAGGCCCGCGATTACGTCGATAAGCCCGTTCCTGAGCCTTTTTCCCCAGACCTTCGCGAATTCCCAGAAGTCCGCCTCTGTCTCCGGCTGTCCGTGCGCCCTGAGGGTCCACACATAGTCCGGGGTGTCCCTGATCGCGGGGTCTCTGACGCACGCGTCGCGGACGACGCCTATCGCCTCGCCCGCGCCCCTCGGCGCGCCGGCATTGCGGAAGATGGCCCCAAGCGCCTCTGCGATGACCTCCTCGCGGAACAGGCTCACCGCCGCGATGACGAGGTCGGCGTATGTGAGCACCTCGGGTGAGAGCCCGCGCATGCCCATGGAGGCAAGCTCGGCCGCCGCGCGGACCTCGTTGACGTGCATGCCATCAGATCCTATCGCGATTATCGAGGGCCTGAACCCGAAGTCCAGGTGCCCGTCCGGGGAAACCCTGCCGGAGTTCACCCTCCTGGCGATGAGCCCGGTGGCGAATGCGGCCGCCTCCTCAGCAACCGCGCCTTCGACCACGTAGATGAAATTTGAATCGGTCTTCATGACCCGATGCCCCGTGATGTCCTCGAACTCCTTCATCGCCAGGCCGACCGCGTAGATGATGTGGTCTGCCACGGCATGGCCCATGTTCGAGTTGAATGAACGGACCCCGTGCCTCTTCGAGTGCCCTTCCGCGAGCCCCTTGTTCGTGACCGCGATGTGCTCGAGGGGCGCGAGGCTGTCCGTCTCGATTGTGGGGGTGAACTTTATCTCGAGGGCCACGCTTCCGGGGGGGAGGCGGTCCTTTACGGCAGGCTCAGATTCGAAGGGCGATTCCCCCGGCCTTGCGGGGAGCTCCGGCCGAAACGCCCTGGGCAGCTCGCTGAGGAAGGGCACCTCGTTCCTGCAGATCTCCTCGACAGCCCTGCCGATGAATCCCGGCGATTGCTCGGATAGCAGCAGCACCGGCGACACCCCTATATGGCTCCTTGTGAGCACGGAGGGGTCGCGCATCGCCGCCGCGAATTTCTTGAGCGTCATGGGCACCAGTTCCACTTCGGGCTCTCCGGAGCGTGTGAGGACCGTGCCGTCCTTCCCGAGCCGAAGCTTCCTGGCGAAATAGCTGTAACCTGAGAGCCTTGATTCGAACCGCTTCCTGGCTTCTTCGTATGCAGCGAAGAGGGCCCGAGGCCCGCTGCGTGAGAGCGATACGAAGCTGCCTGCGGACACGACCTTCTTTTCGTCGGAGTTCTCGGAATCCCTCTCCTTGTACGGCCTGCCGCACACAGAGGAATATGCGCCTTCCATCGTCGCCGAGATTATGTCCGGGGCGAGATGGTTCACTACCGCGTCACCCGCGCCGCTGCGGTCGCCCGCCTTGTTTATACGGTTCAGGTCGCACTGGTCCCAGGTTGTCACAATGCACCCCATCGAAGGGTCGGCTGCCGCCTTTGCGAGAAGCCCACGCTCCAGTTCCTCCGCGTATCCCTTCTTGGAGGGCATTTCCGGGGCGCCGCAGACCGCCCATCTCCCTTCCTTTCTCAGAGTTTCACAGAGAGGTTCCTCCTGTTTCTTTGGAAGCGCGAGCTCGAGCTGGGCATCTGCAAGCCCCTTCCTTTTGGGCGCCCTGGGTCCGTTGGGGTTCTGCATAACGTTATCACTATCTGTTGCTGTAAGTATATATATGCGTAAACTAGTATTTAAACATATCTTTTTTCACTTTTTACAACATAAGCGGCGGGGTACTCAGGACAGCGAACCCGCGCCGTCGGTCACAGCAACAGAGTACGCCGTGAGGAAAATGCTGGCAACTTTATAAATCTTTCTTCCCATACTTCATCCTGCGTATTATTTCCGGCGCAAGGGCAGGGATGCCCTGCTTCGAAAACAACGGTTTTCGGGGTCCCGTATCCACACCTCAGGAGACTTGTTCTCTGGCGGGTTTTTCGGGCTAGCGACGAAATGAGGCTAGGCATATGGTAGACATCAATAAACCTAGAAGGGGTTCCATGGGCTTCCGGCCCAGGAAAAGGGCCGCGACCCAGAATGTCAGGGTCAACTGGCAGCAGGTGGGCGAGAAGCGCGTCATCGGATTCGCCGGCTACAAGGTCGGCATGACGCATGCCGCGTACACGGATTCGACCGAATCGCCGACCAAGAACCAGGAGATCGTATCTGCCGCGACCATCGTGGAAGTGCCGCCGATGGTGGTTTACGGCGTGAGATGCTATGACGGCTCCCGCTCGATAGGCGACATACTCACGCAGGACGAGAAGACCCTGCGCACGCTCAACATAAGGAAAAAGAAGCAGCCAAAGGATATCAAGGAGGACCAGGTCAAGGACGTGAGGCTGCTCGCGTTCTGCCAGCCGGACAGGACGCTCATGGGCAAGAAGCACATCGAGTCCATGGAGCTGGGCATCGGGGGCAAGGACCACAAGGAGAAGCTCGAATACGCGAAATCCCTGCTCGGCAAGGAGCTGAGGGCAAAGGACGTGTTCAAGCCGGGCGAATTCCTGGACCTCGCCGCAGTCACAAAGGGCAAGGGATGGCAGGGCCCGGTGAAGCGTTTCGGCATAGCGAAACAGAGGAGGAAGGCCACGAACAAGACGAGGCATGTGGGCACGCTCGGCCAATGGCATCCAGCTTACGTGCTCTACACAGTGCCGCAAGCGGGCCAGACCGGCTATCACAGCCGCACCGAGCTCAACAAGCTCATCCTCGCCGTGAAAGATGCGGAAGCGGCCAAGGACGTGAACCCGAACAGCGGTTTCCCGAACTACGGCTTCGTGAGGAACGATTACATATTGTTGAAAGGTTCGATCCCGGGGCCGGCCAAGAGGCTGGTGAAACTGAAGCTGGCCATGCGCGCGAAAACGGGCAAGGAGCCGGCGCTTTCGTACATCTCGCTCGAGCCAAGGTGATATCGATGAAAGCCACCGTATACTCCATCGAAGGGAAAGTCCTTAGGCAGATAGACCTGCCGCGAGCGTTCGAGGCCAAGGCGAGGGAAGACCTGATAAAAAGGGCAGTGCTAAGCGAGGAGAGCAAGCTCTACCAGCCCAAAGGCAGCTTCAAGTTCGCCGGCCTCGAGACCAGCGCCAGGTACAAGGGCAGGAAGGAAGATTTCGGCACGGTCAAGAACAAGGGTATCCCCCACCTTCCGCACGAGGTGCTCCCAAAAGGCCAGCTCGGAAAGGTCAAGAGGGTGCCCCATGCGGTGAAAGGAAGGCGCGCGCATCCGCCGAAACCCGAAAAGATAATCATAGAGCGGATGAACAAGAAGGAGTATCGGCTGGCGCTCATCGCTGCGCTGGCCATGTCCGCGGACAGGAACATCGTCGCGGCGCGCTGCCACACGGACATAGGCGTGTCGATCCCGATTGTGCTCGAGGACGCGTTCGAGAAGCTTAGCAAGACCAGGGACGTGGCCGCGGTTTTCGAGGCACTCAAGCTCGGCGGATTCATCGAGAAATCCAGGAAGACGGGGACCAAGTCACCGCTCGTGGTTGTCAGTGGCGGGAATGTGCTGAAAGCGGCCCGCAACCTCCCGGGCGTGGACGTGGTCACCGCGGAGAAACTCCAGGTGAGGCACCTGGCGCCGGGAACGCACGCGGGAAGGATAACACTGTTCTCCGAAAGCGCGATGGGAAAGCTGGGCGAGAGGCTCTCGGGTGGTTGACATGATACTGATTTCTCCGATAAAGACGGAAAAGGCGATAGGCAAGATAGAATACGAGAACGCCCTGACATTCCGGGTCATCCTGGGCGCGAACAAGGATGGCATAGCGAAAGAGGTCGAGACGCTCTTCGGGGTCAAGGTCGCGTCAGTCCGGACGATGATAACCCGCAAGGGCCAGAAGCACGCGGTGGTCAAGTTGGCGAAGGGATTCAAGGCCGACGACGTGGCCGCGAAGCTCAAGATGATCGCCTGATGGTGGATGCTTATGGGAAAGAGACTCAAACAGCAAAGGAGAGGGAGCGGGAGTCCGGCTTACAGGGCACCGCCGACAAAATACAAGACGGACCTGATGTACAGGTCGTATGATGATGTGGAGAAGACCGGCGTGCTCACGGGCACGGTCGTGGCTTTCGTGGACGACCCGGGAAGGGACGCGGTCCTCATGGCAATCAGGTACGAGAACAACGAGAAGGGATACCTCCTCGCTCCAGAAGGGATCGCTATCGGCGACCCGATAGAGGTCGGCGCGCAGGGCAAGCTCAAGCTCGGCTCCGTGCTTCCGCTTTATCGGATGCCGGATGGCGCCTACATATTCAATATAGAGAGGAACCCCGGCGACGGCGGCAAGCTCGTCCGGGCGCCGGGCTCTTTCGCAACGATAATATCGAAAGAGGACAGGTTCGTTTATCTCAAGCTCCCGAGCAAGACCACGCTCATAATCTCGAACGAATGCAGGGCCCAGCTCGGCATCGTGGCGGGAGGGGGAAGGGGCGAGAAGCCCATGCTCAAGGCTGGCAACGCATGCCACAAATACAGGACACGCAACAGGCTCTGGCCGAAGAATCGGGGTGTCCACATGGCCGCATACTGCCACCCGCACGGGGGCAAGCAGCACCACGTGGGCAAGCCGACCACGGTCGCGAGGGGAACGCCGCCCGGAGGCAAGGTGGGCCACATCGCCGCCAGGATGACTGGAAGGAAGAAGGCGAAGAAGACGGGCGAAGAGGAGGCAACCAGGTGATACCATGGTGAGGAAACAGACGTTCAAAGGGGTCGCGGAGGAGGACATTCCGAAGATACCGATGCAGCAGTTCATCAAGATGACCACCTCAAGGGACAGGAGGACGCTGCTCCGGCTGAACACCAACCCGAGGCTCAAGGCGTTCATAGAGAAGGTGCGCAAGATAAAGGCGACAAACCCCAAGAAGATTATAAAGACGCACATCAGGGACGCCCCGATACTTCCGGAATGGGTCGGGCTCGTTTTCGCGGTCCACAACGGCAAGGAGTTCAAGCGCGTGGACATAACGATAGAAAAGGTCGGCAAGAGGCTCGGCGATTTCTCGCACACCACCAGCAGGGTGCTGCATTCGGGACCCGGTGTGGGCGCTACGAGAGGCTCGAAGTTCGTGCCGCTTAAGTAGAGTGATTGGGATGAAAGGTTACTCGTGTGATTTCGATGTGGAAGGGTGCGCGTCCGCGCGGCTCGAGGGAGTGGACGCCTCCTACAAGGACCTCTCGGAGGTCTGCGGCCGCATAAGGAGGAAGGACGCCGCGTGGGCGAGGGTCTTCCTGGAGCGGGTCGCGGAGGGGGAGATCCCCGTGCTCTACAAGAGGCATAACAAGAAGCTCGGCCACCGCCGCGAGCTAGGGGGCAGGAAGGGCAGGTACCCCTGGAAATGCGCCGCCATAGTCCTCAAGGTGCTCAACTCGGCCATCGCGAACGGGATGGCGAAGGGGCTCGGCGAAGGCTACGTCGTCTTCGGAGCAGCCGCGAACAAGAAGTTCAGCTACCCGAGGATGGCTCCCAAAGGGAGGACCGCCAGGTCCTACTATGAGCTCGCGCGGATCGAGATCGTGCTCAAGCCCACGGAAGCGCAGGTTCCGAAGGGAGTCGAGGTGAAGAAAGCCAAAACGGATGCGAAACCCGCAGACACGAAGAAGGCTGCGGAGAAGAAGCCGGAGCAGAAATCCGCGGAAGCCTCCGCAGGCGCGGGGACGAAGAAAGAGGAATCGAAAACTCCGACGCATTCGGCCGCCCCCCATGTGCACAAGCACGAGCAGGAGAGGGAGAGGGAGGAAGCCCACGCGCACCAGGCGAAGTTCGAGTACGTGCACTCAAGGGCGAAAAGGACCGAGATCAAATGAGGGGTTGATGCTATGCTTTACCAGGACAAATTGATCGAGGAGTATTATACGAAGTACAAGATAATGAAGTACCTTGAAGCGAAGCTGGACCGGGCCGGCCTGGCCAGCATAGACATCCAGAGGACGCCCCTTGTCACGAGGATAACGCTGGAGGTCACCAACCCCGCCAAGATAATCGGCAAGAAGGGCCGGCTGATAAACGAGCTCACGGACAGCATAAAGTCCGAGTTCAAAATCGAGAACCCGCAGATCTCGGTCATCGACGTCCGCCAGCCGTTCCTCGAGCCGAGGATGGTGGCGAAGCGCGCCGCGAAGTACATAGAGATGGGCAAGAAGGTGAGGGCCGTGCTCCACTACCTGCTCCGCGAGATCATACAGGCCGGCGCGCTCGGTGCGGAGATCGTCGCTTCGGGAAAAATCGGCGCCAAGGGCGCGAAGGCCAAGCGCCTGCGCGTGTCAGGAGGCTACATCCCGCAGGCGGGCGAACCCGCGAGGCTCGTGCGCGTGGCGCATCTGGCCGCGAACACGAAATCCGGGGTCATCGGCGTGCTCGTGCGCATCGTCCCTCCGGGAACCGTGTTCCCTGACAAGAAGACCGAGGCTGTCCCGCTGCCGAAGGTCGTGACCGCTGCCGAATCGGTCGAAAGGCCGCAGGGAGTTCCCCCGCAGCACGCGCAGCACAGCGAACGCCCGCGCGGCTTCGCACAGAGGCCCCCCAGAAGGTGAATCACATGGCAATCATACGCAAGAGCGACCTGGAGAAGATGACGCCGAAAGAGGCTGAGGCGAAGCTTGTCGAGCTCGATCGGACGCTGCTCGAGCTGCAGGGCGAGGGCAAGGCCGAGAAGGTGAAGCCGGTGAAGAAGGCTATCGCGAAGCTCAAGACGAAGCTGACGATGGCGAAGAAGAAAGGATTAAATACAACCTCTGCGCCTAAGAACGTACTGAAAAAATAGGTGAATTAAAAAAGATGGCTGATATCTGCAACAAGTGCGGAATGCTCAAGGACCTTTGTGTATGCGAGATCCTTGACAAACAGGGAGTAGCGAAGATAAGGGTATACACGACGAAGAAAAAGTTCAAGAAGCTCGTCACTATTATTGAAGGGATCGATGCCGCCCAGCTCGAGCGGACCGCGAAGGAGCTGAAGCACAAGCTCGCGTGCGGCGGGACCGCGAAGGAGGGCGTGATAATCCTCCAGGGCGACCACAAGAAAAGGGCGGCTGACGTCCTGAAGTCGCTCGGCTACCTTCCTGAGAGTATCGAAGTGACCTTCAGGAGCGGCTAGGGCGAGAGGCTTGCCGAACAAGAAGAACCTTCTTTATTCCACTTTCATAGGCCTAGAAGTGGAGATATCCAACAGCTCCCAGCGCGAGCTCGTGGGGCTGAAGGGAAAAATTGTCGACGAGACGAAGAACCTGCTTGTTATCGAGAAAGCCGATGGAAAGGAAGTGAGGATTCCGAAGGTGTCCGGGCGCTTCAGGTTCACGCTGGAGGACGGCTCGAAATTCGAGATCGAGGGCATGAAGATAGCGTTCCGACCGGAAGAGAGGCCGAAGAAGGTCTGACACGTGCCATCCTGCCCTGCC
>Ga0209777_10002425_pt1 | contig 24506 bp, 14 predicted proteins | sample FrelakmetHBP12HB_FD_187147 | JGI IMG/M metagenome (GOLD analysis project Ga0209777, IMG submission 187147) | Freshwater lake sediment microbial communities from the University of Notre Dame, USA, for methane emissions studies -HBP12 HB (SPAdes)... | ecosystem: Environmental > Aquatic >... | reverse complement strand
CTTGCACTCCAGCCGCCCCAGCTCTTCCCGTTTTGCGTTGCGTACCCCCATGTCGTTCCTCCTCGCCAAAAAAGCCACACCTAGAAAAATGACAGGCATGACATTGGGCAAGAAGGTAAGGGCCGGTCTATGACCCGCCTCCGGCGGGGAAAGGCCGCTGAAGCGGCCTGAAGCCCGGGCCTCGGCGATTGCCGCGTCCGGAATTGTTTGCGTAGCAGTGCTAATTGCAGACGCGGAGAGAATTGCCTCCAGAGCCGCGACCCACAGCCGCGCGACCGGGTCGCGCGGACTCCCGGCGCGCCGGGATTGCATTCCGTCCGCAGCTTAGGACGGGGTCGCGCGGGCTGAAGCCCGCGGCTCGGACGAGAACCGGGGAATGACCGGACAGGATTTACAAGATTAACAAGGCGCGCGGACTGAAGTCCGCGGCTCGTTCGGCGGACGAAACTCTGCGCAGACTAAAGTCCGCGACTCGGGACGGGGTCGCGCAGGTTGAATGTTACGCGGTTGCCAGAATCCGATTGTGGGCCGCAGTCCTATACGGCGGATAGTTATCGGACCTATTGGTTCAGAAGTGCTCCGCATCCAACAAAACGCAACCGTCCACTAGCGAACTCCGAAAGAATCGAATACGATCCGTCTTCCGATGTGCGGATTTGTGGCAAGAGCGAGTGTCGGTTCGTAACCGCGGCGGGCGTGGGTCGGCGAAACGGCAAGAGTACGAGATAGGAGTTTTCGTGATCAAGGTTCGGCCAAGAGGGAACGAGTCGGTTCAGCAATTGCTCAAGCGCTTTAAGCGCCTTTGTCAGCGCGAGGGGTTGATCCGTGACATGAAGCGGCACAGCTACTACGAAAAACCTTCCGAGCGCCGCCGCCGTCAGTCCCGAAAAATCGTACGCAAAGTCGACTTCGCCGAAATTCCGCGAACCCGTTAATTTTACGGCAGATTGTCACGAGCATCCAGTCGGGCGGAGCTAAGTGCTCCGCCCGTTTTGTTGCGCGGGCAGTGCGAAAACGCCGCACCGCATGACGGCCCGTGCGGCGTCCGATATAGTGGCATGTCTGCGTCAGCGCGTTTTTCAGGAGAATCGCCGTTATGAAGGACAAACCGGTTGCGTTGGTTACCGGAGGCTCGCGGGGAATCGGCCGGGCCATTTGCGTCGAAGTCGCCCGCGCCGGTTACAACGTCGTGGTCAACTTCAACGAGAATCTCGGAGCCGCAGAGGAAACTCGCGGACTCATCGAGCAGGCCGGGGCCGTCGGCGAGACCTGTCAGGCGGATATAACCGCCAAGTCCGAACGCGATCTGCTCGTCGAGTTCACCATGGAGCGCTTCGGGCGGATCGATCTGCTGGTCAACAACGCCGGGATCGCCCCGGCCGTGCGCAAGGATATCCTCGAAACCGAGGAGGGATCTTTCGATCGCATCCTCAACGCCAACCTTCGCGCCCCTTACTTCCTTACCCAGCGCGCCGCGCGGGAGATGATCGCACTCATCCAGACCAAGCGCATTTCGCGGGCCGCGATCGTCAATCTTTCCTCCCTGCGCTCTTACACCGCGGCCTGCAACTACGGCGAGTACTGCATAAGCAAGGCCGGTATGAGCATGATCACCAAGCTTTTCGCGGTCCGTCTGGCCGAATACGGCATAAACGTCTACGAGATCAGCCCCGGCATCACCGAAACCGACATGACTTCTGGTCAGCCCGTCCGGGAGTATTACAACGGCAAACTCGCCAAGGGAATGACCCCTATCAACCGCTGGGGCAAGCCGGAGGAAGTCGCCCTCGCCGTTGGAGCCATCGCCCGCGGCGCCTTTCCGTTCAGCACCGGAAATGTCTTCCACGTCGACGGCGGCTGGCACCTTCGACACCTCTAAGCCCGATTGTCGATTGTCGATTTGCGATTGTCGATTGAGCCGAGCCGCCTTTGCGAGCAACGGGTGTCAATAGGGTTGCGCCCGGCAGGACTCGAACCTGCAACCCCCTGGTTCGAAGCCAGGTACTCTGTCCAATTGAGCTACGGGCGCTTGAAATCGCCGCCGATTCCCCGCATACTCGACGCGAAGGCGAAACTCCGATTATAGTATGTGCGGCGCGAAGGTCCAAGCGCGTTTCCAAGGCGTCCCTCGTGGGCGCATGACTCGCGGCCATTCCGCCAAACGCAGAGTCTCTCGGCGGCGCGACGGCTTTCCGTCCGGCTATCGAACAGGGATTGACAAGTGACCAAACCGCAAGAAAAAAGCGTCGGCGAACCTGGTGACCCGGCGCTGGTCCCCGACGAGGTGGAAGAAATCCCGGAAGTGGCGCCCGTACCGGTCCCGGTGTCGGGCAAGAAGCCACTCGGCGTAAAAGAGCCCATTATCTTCAAGTGGAAGATCGTCGGGCGATCGGGCGGCGTGGCCGTGACTCTATTCAAATCCACAGAGCGAGAGGAAACCGACGGCCAACTCGAGCGGCTCGCCGGGGACGGCTACTACACGCACCTAGAGATCATGGAGGCCGACGCCAAGGTCGTCCAACCGGAAGCTCCCCGGGAACCCAGGCGAGCGCCGAAGCCGCGCGAAACGCCGGTAAAGTCGCCGCCGGGGCGCGGCGAGCCGAAGAAGATGGCCAAGGCCGGTGACGCGAAACGTGCTCCCGCGTCCCGTCGTCCAACAGGTCCAAAAGCCGGAGACAAATCGACCGCGAGACAGGCAAAGACGAAAGGTTCTAAGAAGACCTCACGTAAGCCTGCAAAAAAGAAATAACTTGTGGTGCGTACGGTCGTCTACGCGATCGTCGCGTGGACCGGCCGCGCCCGGGTGCGGAGTGCTTTGCAAACCGCCTCCGCAACCATCGCCGGCGACAGGTCGTGCATGCAACGGTGGTCGTATCGGCACTTGGAGAGCTTCCGCAGGTAGCACGGCGAACAATCGAGCGGCGTGCGGATGACATCCTCCATGCGGCGGTAGGGGCCGGTACGCCGCGGGTTCGTCGGACCGATCATACATACCAGCGGACGACCAAGCGCCGTCGCCAGGTGCATCGGGGCGCTGTCGTGACAGAGCACGGCGCCGGCTCGTTCGAGGACCGCCGCCAGTTGGCGAAGCGTGGTCCGACCGGCGAGATTCACCGGCCCGGTTCGGCAACGCGCCGCGATCCGTCCGCACAACTCGGCCTCCTCCGCCCCGCCCAGTAGAACGCAGCGCACCTTGCCGTCCGCTTGAAGCTTTTCGATCGTCTCGCCAAAGCGTTCCGGCGGCCAAACCTTGGTTTCCCAGCGTGCGCCGGGAACGACGGCCACGAATTCCGCTTCGTCCGCCAAGCCGGATCGGCGAAGCAGATCGGCCGCATCTATGCGCAAGGCTTGGTCGAGAGCAAGATTGAACTCGATCGGCGTCTGCGCAAAACCAAGTAGGTCGGCCACCAGGTAGTTGCGATCAACCGCGTGAAGATCCGGGTTCGCCGCCCGCAGGCGGTGCGTGTAAAAGACCTGCGCGCCTTCGCGGGCATCCCGAAAACCTACCCGCACCGCGGCCCCGCTCGCACGGGCAAGAAACCCCGTGCGAAACAGGCCCTGAAGGTCGATGACCAGATCGTAGCGCCGTGCCCGAAGATCGCGCACGAAACGGACAAACTCGAGGGTTGCTCCGCCGTCGCGCCACATTCGCCCGAATCGCCGGCGGTCGAAGATCAGTAGATCGCTGACCTCGGCATTGCCTTCGAGAATCGGCGCGAATGCCGACCCGATCAGCCAGTCGATCCGCGCCTTTGGGTACCGGGTTCGCAAACCGTGCAGCACGGGAAGCGCATGAACTATGTCGCCCAGCGAACTGGGCTTGATGAGCAGGACCCGCTCAAACGATCGTGCGGAAAGATCGGCGATGGCGGCGCTGTGCTCCGCCCCATTCACGCGCCGCCCCGATCGCGAAAGGTGAGCCAACGATTATCGCCGACCAGGATCTCGTTCGGACGAAACCTTGCCTTGTACTCCATCGCCCGACTCCCCGCGACAAAATACCCAAGATAGTAATACGGCAACCGCTCGCGGCGGCAGAACTCGATCTCCCGGATTATGGAGAAAGTGCCTGGGCTCCGCGCCGCATATTCCGGGTCGAAATACATGTACACGCTGCTCAACCCCCCGGGCACACGGTCCGCGATGCTGATTCCCAAGAGCCGCACCCCCAGCCGGTAGCGGAATTCGTAGGTGTCCGTCGGCGAGTCGTAGAGGAAATCCTGAAAAGACTCCAGGCTTTGCGACATCGACCCGTCGTGCTGCGCGCCCAGGTATCGTTGATAGAGGGCGAACTTGTCCTCCGACAGTTCGGGCCGTCCGATCTCCACGCTTACGTCCGTGTTGCGACGCAAAACCCTCCGCATCGACGCACTCGGATGAAACTCCTCGACCGGGATGCGCAACTGGCGGCACTTATCACAGGCGCGGCAACGTGGCCGATAGACGACCCGGCCGCTGCGGCGGAAGCCCCGGGCGAGCAAGCGTTCATAGGCCGCCGGCTCCAGGCCCTCGACCAGGTACGCTTCGTGCCGTGCGGGCTGACCCGCAAGGTACGGACAGGGCCTCTCATTCGACACGAACCGTAGTGTGTCGTACTCCCCCTGCGCGGACGTAACCTGCCCGCTGATTGTTTGTCGCTGCTTCATATTCGCTGATTTATTCTAGGGCGACGGCGCACCCAAATCTACGGATAGAGCGCCTTGCCCAAGCCCAGCATCGCCGAGCGCTGTAATGTCCTGCCTGGGCACGGCGGCCCCCGGCGCGCCGGGACTCCACGCTCTGATTGTCGTGTCGCTGACGCTCCACGAGTTTTTCGTGTCGCTTCCACTCCACGCTCTGATCTGCCAAACCGACGATTATGGGCACAAGATGCACGGACCGGTGACGGACTGGGCCGTGCAGTCCGAATCCGTGATGCACGCCTTGGCCGCATCGCCAGTGCACTTGCCAGGCTTGTAGGGGTAGGGCAGACCCTTGAATGCGTCTACGCATAGCGAAATATGCGCGAAGCTCACGTCCGGCGAGATTTCGGCTGGACCCATCGTTCCTCTGGCGTTGCCGCCGGCCAGGAGTGCACGAGCCTTGATCGGAGCGCCCAACGCGCTCTTGAACTTGTTGACCAGCGCGGAGATATCCGAGGTGTTCGGCTGCGGATCAGGGCTAGGCGGGTTGTACGGCGTCTCAACGTCGCCCCAACGCGTCGTTCTGACCTGTAGAGGAGCGGACACGCCCGTGCAGCCGAACTCGTGGCCCGCACAGCTCGCGGCCAGGATTTCAACCTTGTAGGTCGAACTGGGAACGACGGCCTCGCCCATCACGTGCAGCAATCCCACCGTGCTCCAGTCACGATACTCCGGCGTACACTGCAATTGCGAGGCGTAGAACGGCGTGCCGCTGGAGGCCGACTCGACGTACTGCGTCGGCGGGCCGACGTAGAGCGACTGGCCCTCGAACAACGTGAACGGAGTGGAGGTGCCGCCGGTGTACGGCGGGTCCACGCGGTGCAGCGAGACAAGTGTCACACGGATGGCACTCATGCCGCCCGCAGCCGCAACGCCTCCCACCTTACCAAGGGGGGATAGAGGGGGGTCAGCGACCGGTGTTGTATTTGGCGATTTGGCGATTTGGTGATTTGGCGATTTGGCAATTGCAGCGTCCTCTGTGCGAGCCGCGGACTTCAGTCCGCGCGGACCATCCGAACCGAGAGCATCAGCAACCGGTGGTGTATTTGGCGATTTGGCAATTGCATCCGAGCGAGGAGCGTCAACGACCGGTCCGGGCTCCTCGCCTTCTTGCCTCATTGCCTTCTTGCCTTCGTACCGCGCCGTCGGCGGCGGGACGAACGAGATCACCCGACCCTTGTTGATGGCCGTGGGATCGGCGCCTGCCGACGCGGGGCGAACCACGGAAAGCAGTTCCCCGCAGCCGACGAGCGTCACCGTTGCGGAGGGGTCCTGCTCCAGCGTCTGATAGTAGATGCGGCAGTTGTTTAGCGTGATCGTCGAGCCGGCGTCGAGCTTGAGCTTCTCGACGTAGAGCGCTTCCTCGCAGGAGGCCTGTCCAAGCCCGTTGTTGTCGAAGTCGTTGCGGAACGTCACCTGGCTGCCCGAAGCAACCTCCACGGCGCCGATGACAAACTCGGCCCCGTCTACAGAGCCCGCGGGGCCGACGTCCGTACCCGCGATCTCAAAGAACCGCGGAGCGGTTCCGTTGAGGAGGAATCCTCCGTTGCGACAGAAGAAGCAGTTGGGGCGAACGCTGCGATTGTCGAAGTCTCCGCTGACGGTGACGGGAGTCGTGAGCGGAACCGTCGGATTGATGATGACGTTAGGCGCGCCCATCCATATCAGGTTTCCAATGCCGATAGAGGCGTGCTTCCTTATGCGGACAATCGGCGGTGTGTAACCTCCGGCCACCGCGCCTTCGAGGTCGGATTGGCAGTAGCCGTTTAAGACCTGCGTGGCGTCGATGATGAAATCGCCGCTGATTGTGGCCGACATGGTGTCAGTCAGATCGACCAGGCCGCCCATGTCGGTACAGGGCGGCGGGCAGGAAATGAGCTTCAATCCTGACGCAGTCAGGGATGCCGATGCCCCCGTGGCAGTCGGATCCTGCATATACGCCCCGCCGGGACCGACCGTGACCGCACCGCCGGGCACGCTGACGGCGCGGTCGTTGGCCACCAGAAGGTTTCCCTCGATCAGCATGTTCCCCGGCGACTTGATGCTCAAGTCGCCCGCGCCGCTCTGTGTGACCTTTAGCGTCGAACCGTCCCGCATCTGCAAGGAGTTGATTTCGACGGTTACATCAAGGATGAGGCTCACCGTGGTTGGGAGCGTGACGTACAGGTTGGCGGCCGCATTGGGATCGAGGTTGTTCGGATAAGAGGCCGGAGTGCCGAGATTCCAGATGGGATCGCTCCAATTGGTGCCCGGCGCCGGGGCTATGCACTCATCCGGAATGCCGTCGAAGTTCACATCGAGCGACGTACCCAGGGCAATGTCGCACCCGTCGGGCACGCCGTTGAGGTTGCAGTCGCCGCAGGCCGGGCTGCCAGAGCAACCGGCGATGTCGCATTCGTCTGGAATATTGTTCGTGTTGCAGTCGAGGCTGGTACCCAGTGTCAAGTCAGTGTCATCGGGGATGCCGTTGTGGTTGCAGTCGCGAAGGAACTCATAGGCCCCTATGTCCACGATCGGCGGCGTACCCGCGCCGGTATTCGGAGCGAGGCGGTCTTCGAGGAAGCGCGGATTGCCGTCCAGGTCAGTAGTGATGCCCGGCGGCACGGCGGCATTGTTGCCGGCGTCAATGGCTGGCGAGCCGGTGCGCAGACGAAAATCGTCGTCAACCGTGCCGATCACGTTGTCCGGGCCATCGGAATCGAAGAAGAGTGGATCGGCCCCAAAATTTCCTGTTCCGCCGAGTGATCCCGTCCATCCCTGGACGATGCTGTAATTGACCACCGGAGTTCCGCTTTCCGTATAGATCTGCGCTGATTCGTCAACTCCGCCGCTATCGCTGTTGCCCCAAAGAATGCAATTCGTAATCACGGGGCTGTTCACTCCCTGAGTCCCATTTCTGATCCCACCGCCATTGTTTCCGCCAGCATTGTATGCAATTGTCGAGTTAACAATGACAGGGGAACTATCCAAAGTGTTGAGAATCGCTCCTCCGGAACCATTAGAAATGTTTCCGGCAATAAGGCATTGAGCGATTAGCGGGCTTGAACCGTAGTTACCCACTGCCGCCCCTCGTTGGGCGACATTTTGATAGAATCGGGAATTCGCGATCGTCGTCGTGACGCCATTGCCGTTAGTAATGGCACCTCCGCGATCCGAAGTAGCGTTCCCATAGAACGTCGAGTCTACGACCACGGCGGCGCCCAAATTGAGAAATGCTGCTCCACCGTCCCATACGGCAAAATTGCTAACAAACACGCAGCGTTCGATTCGGATACCCGAGCTATTCCGCGTTTCGATACCGCCCCCGCCGTAGGCTGCTCGATTCCGAAGCAAGGTTAGATTCCGCAGGATTGGATTGCCCGACCATGCAGACACCCCTCCGCCCCCGCTAGCTTCATCACAACATGGATGATCCGCATTACCGCCCACGATCGTGAAGCCATCGAGAATAGCCGTCTCATCGACACCGCTTGCGGTCACGACGTTGTGAGTGTTTTCGGCATCGTTGTTCCTGATGATGCAAAAACCGGCGACGCACAACGCGCCGAGCAAGTCGCAATCTGGCGAATTCTGCGTGCAAGCCACTGAAACGTCATCGCCGTTCAGGTCACCACTGAGGATTGTGGCATTGAGGCTGGGGTTGCGTTGGTTGAGCGAAGTTTCGGTTCCGGCGAAGCCGCCGTAGAGAGCGACGCCGTTCTTCAACTGAAAAGTGGCCGAGCGATCGCCGGGCGTAATCCCCACGCCGCGGTCGGCCTTGTATGTCCCCGCCGCCACCCAGATATCAGTCCCGGTCCCTGCGGCTGCAAGAGCATCCTGCAAATTGCGGAATGCGTCGGCCCAACTCCATCCGTTATTCGCTCCAGTGGCGTTGGCATCGACATAGAGCACCGGGCATCGAACCCGCCACTTGGCGATGTAATTCGCGTTTACGCCCCCGGCCGTCGTGAAGTTGCCACCCGCGTAGAGCGCCGGCCCGCTGCCGTCGTCAAAGACGGTTAGGGCGTCCACGTCTATGTTTACCCCACTGCCCAGCGCGGACCAGGTTCCCGGCGCGCCGGGATTCCACTTGGCGATGCTGTTGGCGCTGACACCTCCAGCCGTGGAGAAGTATCCCCCAGCGTAGAGTGCCGGGCCGGTCCCGTCGTCGAAGACCTTCAGGATAAATACTTCATTGTTCGTTCCTCCACCCAGCCCGGACCAGCCCGATCCGTTCCATTTGGCGATATTGTTGACGCTGGTACCCCCGGCCGTTGTGAAAAATCCCCCCGCATAGAGCGCCGGTCCGTTCCCATCGTCAAAGGCGGTTAAAGCCCACACGACATCGCTAATTCCGCTGCCTAGCGCGGACCAGTTCGAGCCATTCCACTTGGCGATCCTGTTCGCGCTGCCACCCCCGGCTGTCGTGAAGTTGCCCCCCACGTAGAGTGCCGGGCCGGTTCCGTCGTCGAAGACGGTTAGGACGGACACCCAGTTGTTCATCCCGCTGCCCAGCGCGGACCAGCTTGAGCCGTTCCACTTGGCAATCCGGTTGGCGCTCACGCCCCCGGCCGTCGTGAAGCTGCCCCCCGCGTAGAGTGCCGGGCCGGTTCCGTCGTCGAAGACGGTTAGGGAGGCCATTTCGTCGTTCAGTCCGCTGCCCAGTGCGGACCAGCTTGAGCCGTTCCACTTGGCGATCCTGTTGGCGCTGACGCCCCCAGCCGTCGTGAACTTGCCCCCCGCGTATAGCGCCGATCCGCCCCCGTCGTCGAAGACGGTTAGTGCGTAGACGGCTGGTGCCGCGCCGCCAATTCCTGTGCCCAACGGCGACCATTTAGCCCCGTCCCACTTGGCGATGTAGTTAGCGCTGTCCCCGCCGGCCGTTGTGAAATATCCCCCCGCGTAAAGCGCCGGGCCGGTCCCATCGTCGAAGACGGTCAGGACCTGCGGGCCGTTTGGGCCGCCCAATCCGGGAATGCCCAAACCGCCGTCCCAGGACCCGATGCACTGCGCCCGCGCGTCAGGCGCTGCAACGAACAGAACGCTCGCAGCGATCGCGAAACCCGCACGTCCCGCGCAATGGAGTCGTCTGCCGTGAAATCCATCCGCTCCGCCGCCATGTTGTCGTCGTGTGCATGACATTACCAAGACCCTCGAAAGCAGTTGTGAATTGGTTCGACCGCGCACGGGCCTTTCACAGCCCTTGCTACCGCCGAAATTGGCTCTTTGAGTTCTGCTTAGATTACCACAAAGAGGCAGCGTAGGTCAAATGGAAATGTGGGATTTCTTAATGGGGTATGGGGTATGGGGTATGGGGTGTGGGGGTTGGGGTGGGACGGAAGGCAACGAGGCAGCAAGGCAACGAGGCAGCAAGGCAGCGAGGCAGCAAGGCAACGAGGCAACGAGGCACGACGGAAAACGCAGAAACGCAGAAAACTGAAACGCTGAAAGCTGAAATCCCGGCGCGCCGGGATCGCGGTACCGATTGGGTTCGCGGATCGGGCGAGTCCGACGCCCCGCGCGGCATGAATGCCGCGGCTCGGGGCCGGGGATAAACCCCGACGCTACGGGTTTGGGTTGCCGCCGTTTGAGGCTTCCAGTCGAAGCGAAAGCAACTCATCCGCAAGCTCGAACCATAGAAACCCCCTCACGGCCGATGGTTTGTAGTCGCCGGATTCCTGCAGATCGCCCGGCCAGGCTGCAATGGCCGAATCCAACGCCGCCTGAGCGGCTTGGGCGTGGCCGAGATGTTCTTCGGCGACGGCGATGATGAGATGGTCATAAGTGGACATGTCGCTGAGTGATAGGGCCTCGGTCGCCTTCGCAGCCGCCTCGTCAAATCGCTTGAGCCGCAAGCAGGCCAGAGCGAGATATCGTTTGATGTAGGGATTCTTGCCGCCTGCTCCGCGATCGGCCATGCCTGCGTCAAAAAGGGCGGCTTCGGGGTTGAGTCGGTCAGGGTAGATGAGTTGCAGCCTGGCGCGAACCAGAAGCGATAGCTCGTTCTTGGGGTCGCAATCCTCCAGCGCGCTCTTGGCGTATGCAAACGCTTCCTCCATGCTCCCGCGAAGGAGGTGGACGACGGCTAGGTCCCTCAGTATCGCACATGAATTGGGCTCCGATGGCGTGATGAATGGTTCAGCCGTATGCAGGTTAGCTTCGGCCAGGTCGAGGTTCCTTCGCAAGACGTTGACCGCGGCGAGGTTGGCCCATGCGTAGGGATCGATTGGATTGAGTTCGGTCTCCTTTGCATAAGCCGCGGCTGCTTCGTCGTACTTCTTCTGCATCTTGAGAAGGACGCCCTTGGTATTCCAGACCCGCGGTCTCGTGGGATCGAGGAGCAGAGCGCGAGTGCAGAGGTCGACACCTTCGTCCAGCAATTTCGGGTCCGCCGGCGGAGGTGAGGCGTTGTATTGCTCCTTCTTCAGTCTTGCGAGGTTCGCCAGCGCAGGCACGCAGTTCCGGTCGATATCCAATGCCCCGTTGTACGATTCCGCAGCCGAATCCCATTTTTGGGCCCCTGAGTCCCGGTCGCCGTCGGCCACAAGGCTGTCAACCATGGCGGCTCGGGCGCGTCGGCGTTCGTCCGCGGCGCGTTGCCGTTCTTCAGTTCGTTTAATCCGCTCGTACCATCCAAAGCTTCCCGTCGTCACGACCAGAAGTGCCGCGACCACGCCGACGGTCAGTGCGCGATTGCGTTTGGCGAACTTGCCGGCGCGGCGAATGAAACCCGGGCGTTTGGCGACGATGGGAAGGTCGCTGAGCCACCGCCGCAGATCCTCGGCCATCGCCCGAGCGGTGTCGTAACGCCGGTCTGAGGCTTTCTCCAGGGATTTGAGGCAGATTGTCTCCAGTTCGGGCGGCACCGAACTGATGATCTTGCGCGGGTGCGCGGGATCGCGGGTAATAATGGCCGACAGGACCTGTTTCTCGTCAATTCCGGGGAAGGCCGGTTGAAAAGTGAGCAACTCGTACATCGTCGCGCCAAGGGAGTAGATGTCGGTGCGATGATCGACGGGTAGGCGCTTGGCCATGGCCTGCTCCGGACTCAGGTAGCGCACCGTGCCGATGAGCGCCCCGGTCATGGTCACGGATACCTCGTCACTGCTCTTGGCCAGTCCGAAGTCCGTAATCATGATGCGTCCGTCGGCGGAGAGGATCAGGTTTCCCGGCTTGACGTCACGGTGAATGATGCCCTGCCCGTGGGCGTAATGCAGGGCGTCGGCGGCGTCGGCGATCCACCGGGCGGCCTGCTGGTAATAGGCCCGCCCGCGGCCAGTCGAGGAGGAAACCACCGCACCTGAGGAGGTCGAGGTCGATGACTTCTCGAGGGGGTCGCCGGGAGGAGACTGCGGCGTGCCGGTGGTGCTTGCGGCGATGACCGCGGCCAGGCGGCCCGGCGACGCCGATACGAGGTTGTGCTCGGCGAAGGTTTTGATCAACTCGTTGAGCGGTCGGCCGTCGATGAGCTCCATCGTATAGTAGTAGGCGTCGCGCGATTCGCCGAAGTCGTAGATGGGGACGATGTTCGTGTGATGGAGCCGCGCGGCGGCGGTGGCCTCGCGACGGAAGCGCTGCACGGCCGAGGGACTGGCGCTGCCCACCATGGCGGGAAGGACCTTGAGCGCTACCGCACGGTTGAGCTTGGTTTGAACGGCGCGATAGACGATGCCCATGCCGCCCTGACCGAGCACGCCGGTGATGCGGTAGCCTTCGATTTGGGGAAGGATTTGCTGAACCTTCTGGTGGGGAGAGAAATCGGACGAAGGGCCGCAGACGATCGGAGTGGTTTCGGTCTTTGCAACGGTGTTCGTGGCGTCTTCTCGTTTTGAAGCCCGGTGACTCTCGAGTTGTTCCCGGCAACGCCCGCACGAGGCCAGGTGCGATTCCACGCGGCGCAATTCGACGGCATCGAGTTCGCTTCGCTCGTAGGCTTCGACTTCGCCTTTTGTCAGACAAACTTTCATGGCCGCGATTCACCGAGGTGATGCTCCAGCTCGAAGAAACTGATTCCCGCCTTCAAGCCTTAACGACTGGAGCCGACGGGGTTCGAACCCGCTACCTCCTGGTTGCAAACCAGGCGCTCTCCCAACTGAGCTACGGCCCCTCGACCGTCAATACGCTACTACTACGGCAGCGCATCCGCAACAAATCCGCTCCCCCGAAAGGGCAAAAGTCGAGCTTAGAGGCTATCCCACTTGGCTGTGGCACCGGCTTGCAGCCGGTGAAATCATGGGCTGGAAGCCCGTGCCACACTGCCTACTGAGAGCCTGCGTGCAAAGCCCTCTCCCCCTTGGGGGAGAGGGAGTTCTCACACGCTCTGAGATAAGCTCTTAGCCTACTTCGCGTTTTTGGAAGAGGGCGACGGCGATGGCAAGAACGGCCGTCGTGAGCAGCGCGGCGTAAGCGGTGGTGTAGCCGACATAGCTCCAGGGGACGACGGTCTTTGCGGTTCCGGCGTTGAGGCCTTCGACCACCCAGAAAGGCCCGACGTTGGGCACTATGTGGTACGCAAGCGAAGCCAAGCGCGAAGCGTCGGCGTGTCGGCCTAAGGCGTAGTCGCTGATGATCCCCAACCCCAGCACGATGGTGCAGATCATCAGGGTCATCATCTGACCGAAGCGCGTCGAAGCGGCGACGGCAACGGCGGCGACCACCGCGACGATGAGAAAGACGAGAAAGGCGGCGATTACCACCTGCCCGCCGACGAAGTTGCTTCCGAAGGGAATGATTTTCCAATGTTCGTCGAACTTGCCGACCAGCGCGACCCCTATGGTCAGCATCGGCGCAATGAAGGCCATTGCGGTCGTGGGAAAATCCGAACCGTAGAAATAATTGCAGAACGCCGCCGCGAGTATGGACAGGGCTAAGCTGCCGAACCCGAAGGCGAGGACGGGGGCGTCCCAGGGTTGGGTGCTGGTCTGGAGTACCCCGTGGCGCTGGGCAAGGACGAAGACGAGGAAGGAGAGGTAAAACGCAACAACTAAGGCCGCAAAGAGGCCGAGGAACTTGCCCACAATGAAAATGGGGCGGCTGATGGGTTTGGCGATGACGGTCAGGACGGTTTTGTTCTCGATTTCGCGGCTGATGACCCCGGCGGCGCTGAAAGCGGACAGGAACAAACCGCTCAGCAGCAACGTAGAGAGTCCTAGATCGAGAAGGAGTTTGTCGTCGTTTTCGAGGGTGAAGGCTGCGAGGGAAACGTTGAAGATGAGCATGGCGGCGGTGACGAGCAGGATCACGCCGTAGATTGGCTGGCGGATGGTCTCCACGAAGGTGTTGAGTGCAATGGTGTACAGGCGTTGGAACATGGAGTACAGCGTCGTTTCGTGGCCTTGGAGGCTCCTTCGCGTGCGTTCGGCGTTCCGGGCGGGTTTCGCCGGATCCGGAGGACGCATGTTGGCACGCCCAAGCGGTTATTGTAAGCTGCGCCGCGGCGACAGCCAAACGGCGTCTGCGTTGATCATCCGCGGATCAAGGAGCGCGATGACACTAGCGAATACGAGTCGGAGCGTGCGGTGGTTCGCATGTCCGATTGACCGGTCGCTGACGCCTGTCCCGGCGCGCCTGGGCTCCCGGCTCAGATCGACCCGGCGCCAGGGCTCCGGGTGGTGATTCTATTTTTCTGATGACGGAATGGACATGACGGAACCGAGTGCAGTCAACGATCGCCGCGCGCAGAACATTGCGATCGGCGGCTTCTTATTGCAGCTCGCGGCATTTGCAGCTCTGTTGGGTCTGGCGCTGTGGTCAAAGTCGGGCGCGATCATGGCGGCGGCCAGGTGGATGGTCCCCGGACTTCCCATTTGGGTTATTCTCTTCTTGGTATTCAAGCAGCTTCGGCGGGTAAGCGCGGAAGAGTTGGAGACCGCGGAGTTGAAGCGGGCGCGCCAGGCCGGGGCCGCCGACACCATCTTCGAGGTCGACGACGAGGCCCTCCTGCTCGAACGAAACCGCCTGCGCTGGCTGGTCAAATGGCTGGTGCCGGCGACGACGGTTGTGGTATGCGCGATCCTGCTGATCGGGCACTTCCTGCGCTGGGAGTGGTCGCTGAGAGACGCCTTCTCGACGGAAAGCGGCGTGCGACGGGCCGAGAATCCGACCTTGGTCATGTGGTTCGTGGTCGGCATCGGATTCCTGTGTTTCCTTTATGCGCGCTATGCGATCGCCCTTTCGCGAATGCCCTCGTGGCGGCTGCTCCACGCGGGCGCAACGTACATGGCGGGGAACGCGCTGGTGTGTCTCGCACTGGCGATCGCGCTGGGCATGGGGACGAATATCGCCTGGGCCGAACCGCTCGCCGCGTACCTCGTCCGCGCCGTGATGGTGCTCCTGGGGATCGAGCTGGCAGGCAACTTCATCCTGGATTTCTACCGACCACGAGCGCCGGGAGTCATCCCGCGACCGTCGTTTGACAGCCGGCTGCTGGGCTTGATCGGCGAACCGGGCGGTATCGCCAAATCCATTGCGGATGCGATCAACTATCAATTCGGGTTCGAGGTAAGCAAGACCTGGTTTTATCAGCTTCTTCAGCAGTGGCTGTTCCCGATCATGGTGTTCACCTGCGTTGTGGTGCTGGCGATGACGAGTATTGTGATCGTGGATGCGGACGAAGCGGCGGTGATCGAGCGCTTCGGCAGGCCGGTGCTGGAATCGGAAGCCGTGCTTGGTCCGGGGTTGCACCTCAAGTGGCCGTATCCCATTGATGTCGTGTATCGGGCTCCGGTGCACCAAATGCAGGAGATGGTGCTGGGCGAGGCCGCCAGGAAAGACGACGAAGATCAGCGAAAGGCGATTCTGTGGACGGAGGCTCACGACTACGTTCCGGAGTTGATGCTGCTGGTGGCGTCGCCGAAGCTGGAAAAACCGTTGGAAGCTCCGGCGATTGCGGCGGTCGCGCCGGCTCGTGAGGCGGGCACGGAAAGCGTCGCAGTCAGCTTATTGATGGTTTCGGTGCCCATCGAGTATCGAATCAAGGACATAAAAAAGTTCGCGTACAATTACGCCGAGCCCGTGAAACTGATGGAGGGCGTGGCGTATCAGTACCTGTCTGATTTCGCGGCGAGCGTGGACATCGATCATCTAATGGGGCCGGAGCGCACGACGTTCAACGACGAGTTCAAGCGGCAGCTTCAGAAACGGCTCGACGGATTGGACGTGGGAATCGAAGTGGTGTTCGCGGGCGTGCGCGGCGCCCATCCTCCGGCGGCCGAGCAGGTAGCGGCCACGTTCCTCGCGGTGCTGAATGCGCAGACGGATATGGCCGCCACGATCAACGCCGCCGAGGGCGAGGCGCGGAAGACGTTGATTTCCGTCGCGGGGACGGAGGCGCGGGCAGTCGCGCTAAACGAGGCAGTACTTTTCCGCGACAAACTCCGCGGCGAGGCCGGAGGCGACGCGCAAAAGCTCGCCGAGGCCGAAGCACATGTAAACGATCTATTGCTGGGGAATCCCAAAAATGGCATTCCGCCGCTGAGCGGGCGAGCTGCGGCGGTTCTCGCGGAGGCCCGCGGTGACGCATCAAACCAGATCACGGAGGCGTCGCGGAAGCAGCTATTGTTTGGCACGGACGTGGAGGCGTATTCGGCGGCGCCGGAGCTGTTCAAACAGCGCCGGCTTCTGGAGGTATATGAGGACCTTCAAAACGTTCGCAAGTATCTGATCGTGGGCGACCCGTCGAACGTCATCGTTGAGTATGAGACAAGCCAACAGGGAGGACTGGACCGCGTGCTTGGCGAGGGATTTGACAGCCAGAAGAAATAACAGGATTGACCGCAGACCCGCGGAGAAACAGTGCCATGAAGAATTTCGGGACCGTCGCCGCCGCAGCGTTCCTTGCCATCGTACTCATTCTATACATGTGTACCTTCGAGGTCCGCTATACCGAGACGGCCATCAAGAAGACATGGGGCAAACCCGCCGCCGAGGCAATCACCGAACCAGGACTCAAGTTCAAATGGCCGGCGCCGATTCAGACCGTGAAAAAATATGATCAGCGGATCCGCACATTGGAGGACCGCACGGAAGAGACGCGGACGGTGGACGGCAAGAACCTCGTGGTCACGACTTTCACGCTCTGGAAGATCAAAGATCCTTCAAAGTTTCTCACCAACTTTCCCGGCGGCGAGGAGGACGGAGAACGCAAACTACGCACCACTGTGGTGACGCACAAACTGGCGGTGATCGGCCGGCGCTCGTTCGACGAATTCGTCTCCACCGATCCGGAGAAGCGGAAGCTGCGCGAAATCGAGAAGGAGATTCAACAGGCCGTCGCCCGTGATGTGGAAAAGGATTACGGGATCGAGATTGTCGGTTTTGGCACCAAGAAGCTTGGCCTGCCGCAGTCGGTGACCACGGCGATCTTCAATGCCATGAAGTCGCACGAACAGGCCAAGGCCGCGAGATATCAGGCCGAGGGCGACGCCCGCGCGGCCGACATTCTCGCCGGGGCCAAGGCCACACGGGACCGGATCATTGGGGCGGTACAGCAAAAGGTGTCCGAGATTCAGTCCGACGCCCAGCGCGTCGTAGGCGGCTATTATAAGGAATTCAACTCGCATCCTGAGCTGCGGATTTACCTCGACAAGCTGCGGGCCTTGGCCGAGGCGCTTAAAGAGCGTACGACGCTTATCCTGGATACCAGCGAAGCGCCCTGGGATGTGTTCGACAAGGAAGCGCGAGAAAGGGTCGTGCCCGCCGACAGCGCTACAGAGGTCCCTGACGACGGCGCAGTAAACCCCAAGCAGGACGAAAGACCTGCGACTCTGGGGCGCCCCGTACTTAAACCTGCCAGAAGTCCGAAACGCGATTAAACTTATGCCACAGCACGGCGACGATCACGATCACGACCATGACCACAATCAAGATGGTCATGCGCATCGCAATCCCGATGTGCCGGAGGAGCCGCTGGATGCCGCCAACCAGTCGCTCGCCGACGCACTGCGTTCGAGTTTCGGCATTCTCAAGGGCATCATGCTTGTCCTGGTGGTGCTCTACCTTTTCTCCAATGTGCGCCGCATCGACAGTTCCGAGCAGGCACTGCTCCTGCGGCTCGGACATTTAGATCCCAAACCCTTTGAACCGGGACTGCGCTGGGCGTTTCCATACCCCATTGACGAGGTTGTCCCCCTGCCGACGAAGCAGAGCAACAATCTACTGGTGAAGAGCCACAGTTTCTTCCGTCGCCCTGACGAGGAAAACAAGCCGCTGTCGTTCATATCCCGCAGCGACAACGGTCTGGATCCGGGCTTGGACGGCGCGCTGGTGACAGCCGACGCCGGGCTGGTCCATGTACAGTGGAAAGTCACATACAAGATTGACGACCTGACCAGCTATATTTCCACGATCAAAACCAAGGAACTGGAGGCCGCCCAGGACCTGATTCAGCGTATGGTGGAGACTACGGGCATTCACATTGCCGGCGAACTGACCGCGGAAGAGATGATTCGCACGCGTGTCGACTATGTGCAGACTGAAATGACGCAGCGGATCAACAAGCGCCTGGCCGAACTGCACAGTGGTTTGGGCGTCACCCGGGTCGAGATGTTTGAACCCACGCCGCCGATTCCGGTGCGCGACGCGTTCGACAACACGCAAAAGGCGGAGAATACCAAGCAGACCAAAATCCGCGACGCCGAGCAACTGCGGACCAAGATTCTGAGCCAGGCGGCGGGCGCTGCCTACCCGCGTGCGATCGAGCTGCTGGACGCCATTGACCGTGGCGAAAAGGAGGGACGGCCAGTTGACGAGCTTCGCAAGAACCTGGGAAACATGTTCGAATTCGAGGCGGAAGGCGATGCTGGAAGGCTCATCAAGGACGCCGGGGCGTATTTCTCAGTGGTCGTCGGACGCATGCGCGGCGACGTCGAGTTTTATCGAACTCTGGTGCCGGAATACGAACGCAATCCGCGATTGCTGATCGGTCGGCTTTGGGAGGAGACCCGACAGACGATTCTGAGCTACGCCGGGGTAACCAAAATATATCGCCCCTACCAAAGCCAGTTTCGCCTGCACATACCTCTCGATCCGGAGCAGACGCGAATCGAGGAGCAAAAGAAACTGGAGAGCAAGGAGTTCGACGTGAAGAAGCTCCGCCCCGAAAAGTTAGTGCCCGTAGGCATTGAGGGGGGATGACGATTGGGTGATTCGGCAATTTGGCGATTTGGTAATTGAGAGGGCAATTGACTAATACACAATCAATGATTTGGAATCCTTCTAGCGATATTGCGATTCACCGCATCGCGTTTTCACCATGTGAATGACATGTCTGACCAGGCCATACCTGTCGTCCAGACTGCAGGACTGTGCAAGACGTTTCGCGACTTCTGGCGGCGTCCGCGGGTGGAGGCGGTCAAGGACCTTAATCTCGAAATCCGCCCCGGTGAGATTTTCGGGTTGCTGGGTCCAAATGGCTCTGGCAAAACCACGACGATTAAGATGCTGCTGGGCCTGCTCTACCCGACACGGGGGCGGATATCCGTGTTCGGCCAGGCCCCGACGGACGTCTCGGTGAAGGCGCGGATCGGATTCCTGCCGGAGGAATCCTACCTCTACCGCTTCCTCGTCGCCCATGAGACGCTGGACTTCTACGGGCGCTTATTCCGCCTGCCGTCTCGGATTCGGCGCGATCGGTCGGATCGGTTGTTGGATATGGTGGGCCTTCAACACGAGGCCCGCCGGCGCGTCGGGGAGTACAGCAAGGGAATGGCCCGGCGCATCGGACTCGCCCAGGCGCTGATCAACGACCCGGAGTTCCTGATTCTCGACGAACCGACTTCGGGGCTTGACCCCATCGGCGCCCGGCAGATCAAAGACGTAATCCGATCGCTGGGTCGCAAGGGCAAGACGATCCTGCTGTCGAGTCACATTTTAGCGGACGTCGAAGATGTCTGCGACCGTGTGACGATCCTTTATGGCGGTCAACAACGCGCCGCGGGCGACATCGCCGAACTCTTACAGCAGCGCGATGTGACTCAGATTACGACGCCATCGCTTACGGAAGAAACGATTGAGCAGGTCCGCGATTTGATTCGCCGGCTCGAAAAGAAAGACATCGTCGGCGTATCCCACCCAAGGGTAAAGCTGGAGGACTTTTTTCTCAGAATTGTTGAAGAGGCTCAGGCGGCAAACGTCCGCACCCACGGCGCCCGCAAGGGCGGGGAGATCCCGGATTTCCTGGGGAAGCCCACGGATGTGGCGGGGGAGGTCGTGGCAACTCTGGTCGAGGCGGCACGAAAGTTCGAGCCAATTGCCCCGAACGAGCCACCGAGGCGCGACAAGGCACCGTCACGCGAGGTCATCGAAAGCCTCTTGGGGCTACAACAAAGCGCTACTCGGCCGGAGGCAGCGGCGGGCTCGACTGTCGACGAGCAATCGCGGAGGCCGTCGCGGGCGCAGGTCCAGCCGCAACCGGAGCAGCGCCGCGAGCGAGCCGCGGCTGATCGAAACGTGATCGACGCGCTGCTCGGCGAGTCGGACAAGAAAGCGAATGGAAAGATGAACGCGGAAGCGGACGAGAAAAGCGGGAGTTCATAACGCGTGGGTAGGATATGGGCCGTCGCACGCCAGACAATAGCCGAAGGCATCCGCATGAAGATCGCGCTGATCTTCCTCGTTCTGATCGCGATGGTCGTGCTGGGTCTGCCGTTCTCGGTAGCCGGCGACAGCTCGCTAACCGGCGCAGTGCAGAGCTTCATTTCATACGGACTGGCAACCACCGGTCTGCTCCTCGGCATGCTCACCATCTTCATGTCCCGCTCAGTGTCGGACGAGCTTACGGGGCGGCAGATATTTCTTCTGGTAAGCAAGCCAATCCCGCGCTGGGAGTACGTCGTGGGCAAATGGTTGGGGATCACGCTGCTCAACGCATCATTCCTGGTTTGTGCGGGCGCGACTGTATATGGAATGGTCCACTACATAAAACGTACCCACCCCCCGATCGATCCGCAGTTTGATGCCGCTGAACTCAACAACGAGGTTCTTGTTGCCCGCCACGCCGGCAAGGCCCATCTTCCAGATTTCACGGAGGACGCCGAGGTCGAGTTTCAGAAGAATCTGGAGGAAGGACGCTACGCCGACCAGCCGAAATTCGACGCGAAAATTGAGAAGAAGCGGCTGGCACAAAAGTATGAGGCCAAGTGGCGGGTGGTCGGTCCGGGCGACTCGCGGATCTTCGAGTTCGAGAACATCCTCTGCGACCGCTCGCCGACGAACACGATTCAGCTTCGTTACAAGGCCGAGATAAGCCAGTATCCGCCGGATGAAATCTACCGGTCCGCCTGGTTGTTCGGCGACCGTTACAAGGGAACACCGGTCCATCAGGTTGCAAGGCGTGACATGCAGGGGCGTTATCACACGATCCGTGTTCCGGCCGACGCCGTCGCTGCTGATCATACGCTCCTCGTGCGCTTCTACAACTACAATCCATATCAGGCCGAGGTGTCCTGGCCGAACGTAATCGAGTTCCGCGCATCCGACCCGGTCGAGGTGCTTTTCACCGTGGGTACTTTCGAGGGCAATCTGTTTCGTCTGCTTGTGATAATGCTGTGCAAGCTGGGGTTCCTCGCGGCTGTGGCCGTGTTGACGGTGACGGTATTTTCATTTCCTGTTGCGTGTCTGACGTCGTTTACGGTTTACGCCCTCGCCGGGGTCCGCTCTTTTCTCCTGGAATCGCTTGATCTGGCGTCGGTAAACAATGCCGGCATATTCTCGTCCGTCAAGGAGTTTGTGGTGCAGTCACTCATGCTGATCTTCCGAGGGATTTATTGGGTGGTCCCCGATTTCGGACGTTACGACGCCGTCGAGGATTTGGTCAACGGACGGAACGTCAGTCTTGTATGGGTGCTTCAGGCGATAACCGAACTGGCCTTGCTCAAGACCGTGATTATTCTGGGCCTTGCAATCCTGTTCTTTCATCGCCGCGAAGTGGCGGAAGTATCAGTGTGAAAGGCGAATGCTGAATGTTGAATGCGGAATGGCGAATGGGTCATCCCTGATGCCGTAGCTTGCATTTCTTGGGAGGGATTTTGGACCGGTAACGGCGGATCGGATCAATTGACCAATGTCGCAAACACTGAAATACACACTTCCAGAGCACCTCGCGGCGCGGCAGATCGCCCGACGGCGTGAATGGAGCGTGCAGCTTGTCGCGCTGGCAGTTGCGGCTGTCTGCATTGCGGGTGCCGGAATGCTTATGCGGCCTATCAATGAGATTCGCAAAGAACGTCAACTCGTAATTGATCCGACGGCGATGGCGACGTTGCCCCCGGACATCGCACTGCTCGGAAAACTCGGAACATTCCGGGCGCTGGCGATCGACTGGGCGTCAATCCGCGCGGAGCGGCTCAAGAATGAAGGTAAGACCTATGAGGCCTTGCAATTACACAAGACCATCTGCGCCCTAGCTCCGCAATACCCCAAGCTGTGGGCGTATGCGGCATGGAACATGGCCTACAACATCTCAGTGTCGCAATACACGCCCGAAGCCCGCTGGCAGTGGGTGCGGAACGGAATCGAGATTATTCGAGACGAAGGACTGAAATACAACCCGAACTCCGTGACGTTGTTCAAGGAGCTTGCCTGGATTTACTGGCACAAGATCGGCGACTTTCTTGACGACGAGCACCTCAACTACAAGCGGGCGCTCGCCGTGGAGATGGAGCGTGTGCTGGGTGCGCCGCCCATAGCGCTTTCGGACAAAGAGTATTTAGACTGGTTCCGCAAGATCGTGGAGGCTCCGCGCGATCTTGAGCGGTTTGTGGCTGATGATGCCGGGGCGGCTGATCTGGTGACGCGCCTCAATGGCGTGCAGCTCGCCGCGGATGAAAGCCTGCTGGATTTTGTCGCGCGAAATATCCGTCCCGAACTCCGCGCCGAGGAATTGCGGAAGAACGCACCAACGCGGGACGAGCTCGCCAACCGGCGACTGGAGATCGTCCAGAACCCGAAAAACGCGGAACCGCTGAATCGACTTCTCGCGGCGGTTCGCTCGGATGTCCTGCGCAGGCGCTTCAAGCTCGATCTTGACTGGATGATGGATCTGATGGTCAAGCAGTACGGGCCGCTGGATTGGCGGAACGCCTATTCGCACTCCCTGTACTGGGCGAGCCTCGGCGACAAGGTGACCGAGGGAGTGGAAAAAACCGACCCCGCCGACTCGATGAACAATGCCCGGTTCGTATTCTTCTCATTGCAGCAGTTGATCACCCGCGGGCGGATGTCACTGATTCCCAATTTTGACGACCCGTTCGGATCGTATATCGAACTGACCCCCGATCTGCGATACATCCCCTATACCTTTGAGACCTACATGCGCCTGGGAAAGAGGCAGTTCGCAGACGATCCACGCTACAAGGAAGGTACGCCGGGGCCGCAATTCATGACCGGATTCGTCACCGCCATGCACAATTGGATTCAACTCCTTTATCTTGACGGCGGCCGGACGAATATTGATCAGGCCGAGAACCTCCTCGCCTGGCTGCGAAAGAACAATCCCCACCCCGAAGGCGGCACCCAGGAGCGTTATCTGGTCACGCTCGATGAATTCGTCATGGGCGATCTGCGCTCTTCAATGGACTCGTACAAGGTCGCGGCCGCGGTCATCAGCAGCTTCCTGCGCCAGGCGCTCAAACAGTGGTCTCTGGGACTTATGGATCAGGCGATGCGCTCGGTTACCCTTTCCAGACAATGCTATGACTATTGGATGAAAGACACTCGCGTTGACTTCAACGATCGCAGAAAAATGCAGCCGATCCGCATTGTCCTTCGTGACCAGATCGAATCGTTTATGCAGTCGCTGGAAATCGACCCACTCGCCAAAGCCCGGCTATGGACGGTGCTCCCCCTCGAACAGCGGCAGCTTTCCTATGATATGATTCGGCCGTTCCTCGAACGGATGTGCGAGGCGCTCAACCCGCCGTGGGATCTGACGAAGGCTTTTGCTGAGCCTCCGGGTATGGAGGAGTTCCGCAAGGCGGACATCGACTACCGCAGTCCGGCCCGCCCCAAGGACGTGAATCAGGGGGAGCGCTATCGCAAATAGGGAGCGATTAAGGTGTTTCCCAAGCCCCTCTCCTTTTCGTGGAGAGGGCCGAAAAAGGGGGCTTCGTCTGGGCTTCTGACAACGACATGGATCTACAATCACTCGTCTATTCGCCGATTGGGCTTTCCGGCGATTGGACCGGCGTGGTCCTGACTGAATGCCATGACGCGACACTCTGCAACGGCGCCGCGCTGCGGCCTCCGACGATCGGCCGGTGGCGCGAATGGCTGGGCGTACTTATCTCCGACTCGCGGGGCCTGCCGGGCTGCAAGACGCTCAAGTTCTCTGATTCCGCGGAAGTGCTCCAGGCCGAGCTGCCCGCAGCGACAGACTCGGACGCGGAAGCTCTCGAAGTGGTTTGCAAGCGAACCGCGTTAACGGGAATCATCGGGCGGACTCTCGCTCCGCTTCGCCCGCCCCGCGCCCGACGCAACTTTGATCGCGCGATGCAACTCCTCAAGGCCGGCATCGGCACTGCCCTGCCGGTGGCCCTCATCGAGCATCGCGCGTCGCCTCGTGTCTCCTGGCTGGTCAGCGAATGCCTCGCCAACGTAGTCGATCTCGATCGCATCGTGCTCACGTTGCTGCCGCGGCTGGATCGCGCACGCGCCCGGGCGGCCAGGAACGCAACCGCGCACGCTCTCGCGGATTTATTGGCCCGGCTTCGTCGCGCCCGCCTGCACCACCGCGATCTCAAGGCCTCCAACGTCCTCGTCGCCAATTGGGACAAACCGGACGTTGAACTGCGCATTCACATCGTCGATCTTGACGGACTCTCACTGCGCCGCCCGTGGCGTTTTGACCGA